>Ga0334901_1000300_pt1 | contig 75069 bp, 78 predicted proteins | sample GraSluR3_MG_3_FD_207216 | JGI IMG/M metagenome (GOLD analysis project Ga0334901, IMG submission 207216) | Sludge microbial communities from methane-producing bioreactor in Wageningen University, Netherlands - Granular Sludge_15_08-R3 | ecosystem: Engineered > Bioreactor > Anaerobic >...
ATTGCTTGCTCATAATATCACCAATTATGTTATAGCAAAAAAAATAAAATAAATCAAGAGAAGGACAAAAGAAAAGCCAGTTGCTAAAGCAACCGACTTATAACGAGGCGAAGCCTCTTTGTTCTGTGCACTTAAGGAGGTTTTTATGAAGTATGCATGTAATGTATCTTATGAGTTGATGAATATACTTGAAAATAATCCAGCCTTTTGTGATTACATAAAAATAGGTGCATTTGGAGCGACGGAAGCGCTATTGGAACCGGCATTTTCGCTAAAACCCATACTTATTCATGGATTTGGATGGTTTGAACGTGGGGGAATGCCTTCGACAAAAGATATTGACTATGATAAAATGAATCGATACATTCAGAAGTATCAAACCCCGTTTATTGGAATTCATAGTTTGTGTTTTGAGGAAGATGCAAGGCAGATACAAAATGCATCTATTTTAGAGTTTATGATTCGGCGATTTATTGATTTTTCTAAACATATCCAAACCGACATTTTGATTGAGAATATGGATTACAGTAGCTATTATCCCTATCCGACGACTTTAATAGAAACAGTTAAGCCTGAATTTATTTGTAGTTTAATTGATAAAACAGGCTTTGGATTGTTACTTGATACGTCTCATGCAAAAGTATCAGCCTATCAGTTAAATATGGATATATATAAGTATTTAGATGCACTTCCCCTTGAAGGCATTCGCGAGATTCATTTTTCGGGAACCGGCTTTGAAAAAGACGCCGGATATAAGGATATTCATGGTATAATGGATGAAGAAGATTATCGTATTGCCCAGTATCTACAAGAACGATTACAGAATTTATCATCCCGTCAGCTTGAGATGATTACGTTAGAGTACGGAACAGTTGCTGGTCAATCCACAAACCGAGAAGCAATAATAGAACAGATGAATCAATTAAAAACTATTTTTAAGTAGAAGGAGTTATTATGCAATTTATTGAAACAATTCGTGAAGGTGATGAAGTTGTTGAACACTATCTGTGTTCTTCTAAGCAAATATTAAAAACAAGAGCCGGTAAAACCTATTATTCTGTACGTTTCCAAGATAAAACAGGAACCATTGAAGGGAAAATCTGGGATCTTAATGATGGAATCGGTCACTTTGAAGCAGGAGATTATGTTAAAATTGATGGGTCTGTCGTTACATTTCAAGGTGGCTTACAATTAAATGTGCGTCGCGTACGAAAATGTCAAGAGGGAGAATATAACCCAATCGACTATGTACCGATGTCCGACTATAATGTCGATGATATGTATGAAGAACTTATTGGTTTTATTCAGAGTGTTGAAGATACATATATCAAACAATTGCTTGAAAAGTTTTTTATCGAAGATAAAGAATTAGCCAATCGATTCAAAGCCCATGGTGCGGCAAAGTCTGTACACCACAATTATTACGGTGGATTATTAGAACATACATTGGGCATTCTTCGTACCTGTGATTTTTTGGCAAAGAGTTATTCAGAAGTCAATCGTGACGTCTTAATCGCCGGTGCATTGCTACATGATATTGCTAAAACAGAAGAAATGACAGAACTTCCTATGGTCGAATACACAGATTCAGGCCAATTGCTCGGTCATATTATCATTGCGGTTGAGTGGATTAACGAAAAAGTTGCACAAATATCAGGTTTTCCAAAACCATTGGCTACAATTATCAAGCATGTTGTTTTAGCCCATCATGGAGAGCTTGAATATGGTTCACCCAAGAAACCGGCAGTACTCGAAGCGATTTTATTACATTATGCAGATAATATTGATGCGAAAGTCAAAACATTTTCGACGATTATGGGTCAGTCGGAAGAAGAGGATGATTGGGCAGGTTACCAACGTCTGTTTGAGACCAATATACGTAAAACACGCTACTAGAAGAAGATAAACATAGAGGTGAATCATGAAACAAGTATGTCCAGTAATAAAAAATGAAATCTATTCGATGGATATTACCGGCATCGGAGCCAACGGAGAGGGGATAGGCCATATTGATGGCTATATCCTTTTTGTCGATGGAGCTATTACCGGTGATCATATCGAAGTCAAAGTGATAAAAACAAAGAAAAACTATGGTTTCGGCCGTTTAGTGACGATTCTTGAACCGTCCAAAGATCGTGTCGAACCAAGATGTCCCATTGCAAAACAATGTGGTGGTTGTAGCATTATGCATATGAAATATGATGCCCAGCTAGAGTACAAAGAAAACCATATCTTAGATGCACTTGAACGCATTGGCGAACAAGATCGAGTCAAACTTGAACAGAAAAAAGATCCCATCATCGGAATGGATGAACCTTGGTTTTATCGAAACAAAGTTCAATTCCCCGTTCAGATTATAAGTGGAAAACTCCTTATTGGCTTTTATGCCAAACGGTCGCACCGAATTATCGAAACACCGACTTGCTATATTCAAGACCCTTATAATGAAGAAATTGTTGACACGCTACGTGATTTTATTGTGGAAAATAAAATATCTGCCTATGATGAGTTAAAGCATAAAGGCTTATTACGCCATATCGTGATTCGAAAATCTCATCATAATCAAGAGTTTCATGTGACCTTAGTGATTAATGGACAAAAATTCCCATATGACAAGCAACTCGTAGAAGAACTACAAAAACTGGAACGTGTCGTTGGTATCAGCCTAAATGTAAATCAAGAGAAGACAAATGCTATTCTTGGAAGCGAGATGATTCACCTCGACGGCCAAGAATATCTGCACGATCAGATTGGTGATATTAAATATCAGATTTCCCCTCTGTCTTTTTACCAAGTCAATCCGGTGCAAACAGAAAAATTATATGCCAAAGCGCTTGAATATGTTCAGTTATCCGGTCAAGAAGTTGTCTACGACCTCTATTGTGGCATCGGCACCATCTCCCTGTTTTTAGCAAAACAAGCCAAGCATGTCTACGGCGTTGAAATCGTAGAAACTGCCATCGACGATGCGAGAATAAATGCAGAGATCAACAAGATTGATAATGCGACTTTTTACGCAGGTAAAGCCGAAGAAGTCATGCCAAAACTCTATAAGGAAGATGGTATAAAGGCTGATGTCGTGGTTGTCGATCCCCCCAGAAAAGGGTGCGATGCAACTCTTTTAGACACCATTATAAACATAAACCCTAAACGCATCGTCTACGTCTCATGTGATCCGGGCACCCTTGCAAGAGATGTCAAAATCTTAAGCCAACACGGCTACCAAATAGACCGATGGTGTGGCGTTGATATGTTTAGTCACTCGACACACGTTGAGACGGTAGTATTAATGTCAAGGGTTAAGGTAAATACGATGTTTTAGGGGTAAAAAAGTTAATAAATAAAGGGTTTCCGTGATTTGAGATCTGGTTTCAAGCCGGCAGGATAATCACGGAATTTTATTTTGTGGGAACTTATCCAAGATAGGTAGGTTAGATGATTAAAAAGATGATATGGATATTGACGTGGTGAGTTGACAAGATTGCTGGCAAAAAAGTGGTGAGTTGACAAGATTACTGTAAAATACTATGCTGCACATATGCAGCGAAATCTAAAATTAAACTTGAATTATTGCAGCGAATATGTTATTCTATCTAAGAGGTGATAGTATGGCCGAGTTGGGACACTTATTGAAAGTGAGTCGCGAAAAAAGTTGCTTGAGTCTAAAAAAGGTATATGAAATAACCGGTATAACAGATTCAAGACTTAGCAAGATGGAGAGAGGGCAGATTAATTGTACTCCTGATGATTTAAAAAAACTCGCGCATTTATATAACATTCATTTGATTCCGCTTTATGTGTTAGCAGGTTACTTGAATGAAGTAGATATTAAAGAATATCAGTTTGTGTTTAAAGGCGTTTCTTCTCTTGATGATGAGGAAATGCAACATATTCAAGCACAAATCGATTTTCTCAACAAAAAAAGGAAGGTTGATGAGATATGATTTTTAGGCTTGGAGAATTATTTTGTGGCCCGGGCGGTATAGCTTGGGGAGCCACAAATGCACATATTGATAATGATGATTTTGGAATTATACATCAGTGGGCAAATGATTATGATGCGGATACCTGTGAAACTTATAGAGTTAATATTTGTCCCGATGCACCTAATACTGTTTATCATGAGGATATACGTAAACTTGATATGTCTAGACTAGCTCCCATTGATGCATTGGCGTTTGGTTTCCCTTGCAATGACTTTAGTGTTGTTGGTGAACAAAAAGGTATGGAGGGAGTATACGGCCCCTTGTATTCATACGGTGTCAAAGCTTTGAAAACTTTTAGACCACAGTGGTTTTTAGCAGAGAATGTAGGCGGACTTAGAAATGCAAATGATGGTAAGGCCTTCACTAAGATTCTCAAGGAACTGAGGGAAGCTGGTTATACGATTACACCTCATCTGTATAAGTTTGAGGAATACGGGATACCTCAGGCAAGACACCGTTTGATTATAGTTGGTATACGTAATGACATTAACATTGAATTTAAAGTTCCATCAACAGCACCCTATGTCGGCATTGATAATACTTGCAGAAACGCAATAGAAAATCCCCCTATTCCAGAGAATGCATATAATAACGAATTGACAAGGCAATCCGAAACTGTTGTTAGAAGGTTGCAACATATTCTTCCTGGGCAAAATGCATTCACAGCAGACCTCCCAAAAGATTTGCGCCTTAACATTACAGGTGCGAAAATAAGCCAAATATATAAAAGGCTAGATCCAACAAAGCCCTCCTACACGGTTACAGGAAGCGGCGGTGGAGGAACACATATTTATCATTGGGAAGAGCCACGAGCATTGACGAATAGAGAGAGAGCTAGGCTACAGACTTTCCCTGATACCTATAGATTCATGGGAAGTAAAGAGAGTGTACGTAAGCAAATTGGCATGGCAGTGCCTAGCCAAGGTGTAAAAATTATTTTTGAAGCAATTTTAAAATGTTTTGCTGGGATAGAGTATGAGAGTGTAGAACCAAGTATTAAAGAATAACAAAGCAGTTACTTTGTAGTAATAGCAAAGTAACTGCTTTGTTTATACATGGAAATCCAAAAAAAACTGCTCATCGTCAATTTTGTAAAAGGTAACATCTGTTCTTCCATAGTTCAATAAATCTTGTTTCGTTACAAAAGCACCATTTCCGAGACCTAGACGTTTTCGGAAGTATTCACCGAGTTGAGCATTGCTAAGAGGTGTTGTAATTGCCTTGTCGTTTTGTTGCTCTACCCTTAGTAGAAGCGTGTGACCGTCATCTGTAACAACGGTAAAATGCTGTTTATTTAGCGGGAAGAACCCGCTTCTTGAAATTTTTGATGGAAGATGAATATATGCTTGATTTTTATTTCGGCCCCTACGTTGCCCCCAATTTAGACCAGACCTTTCTCCAACATCGCCTCTATTTGTAAGTAGAGATAGTGTTGTGGAAAATATACCCTCCCCAGCTAAAGTTGTTATTGGTTTGTTTTCGGCATCTAGAATTTGATGTGTTGGACGGAGAACAACATGGTCTTCAACCTCCGCATGGTTACAATAGATTGAATTAGCTTCAACTTCCTCAAAAAACCTATATGCTTTTTCTGGATTACAGCACTCCATAATTTCTTTTCGAGATGGAATAAATGCATTCTGCACAAAATCAGCAGAACCTGTATATGCCTGCATTGGTGATTCGCCCTTTAGCCAAATGTACAGATTTGCATGGACGGGAGGGTTTTCGCAAACATAACTACATGAAAAGCTATCCACAGCATTTGGGTACGCCTTGCCATGGAGTTCCTTAAAGCCATCATGTATAGGAACACTTAAACCATCATAAGGAACCATTCCTATAAGCAATGAAATATTGACGGGGTTCATGTTTTGCTCCTGAAGACTTTTAATTAGCCATGATGACATATTAGGAGTAGCATATCCGCTTAATATTAATAAAGTGTCTGCTCCTTGGAGCGGAGGAGCAAATAGAATTCTTTGTGCTATGTTAGTGGTAAACATCCATTCTTGCCCTCCTACGTTCCTGTAATATCTTCACTCACATCATAATACATAGTATCGTGGGGAAGCTTAATATTCGGCACCCAAAGAGCTTTTCCACCCCACCCCTTAGTACCAGTTACTTTATACATGGTTAAAACGACTTTGTTGAGGAAAGTGCCGCCAAGTTTCCAGTCGTTCGGAGATAATAATGCACCGGTGCCTTGTGCTACATTTCTTTCTCTTCTAACTATCAAGATACCCTGTCCCGAGGGTTGCTCTGATAGAATTGTGTCGATGACAGAAAGAAAGGCCTCTAAATTGAAATCTGGACTGGCAATAATGTAGGACAAGATTTTCTTAATTAGTCTCAAATTTACTTGGTAACAAGGTTCATCATCAGAGAAAGGCTCTAATAGCTTTGATATATCATCTATAGAGTCATTATCAGGATAGAACGGATAGTAGTTCGTTCCCCCTGAGAGAATACTGACTCGTTTGTTATCAAGGACATTTTTTCTAGTTGGATTCAATCCAACTGGATAATAGATTTTTATGTTATTGAATCCCTGCTCAACTTGAGCGATAATGGCATTGTTAGTAGCGTTAATATCAGCAAACAATTTATAAAGCCGTTCGTCTATAAATATCCTCATCATGCCAGGATCTCTGTCATAACCAAACATCCGACTATGTTGCCACATAGTGTCGGCCTGAGGCTTTTTGCTTGTTCTTGTATAGTAAATCGTCTGCAGACCAGGAAAAGTAACGCCTCGGCCTAGAGTGTTTCCTCCTATGATAAAATTACAGCCTGTTGCATATTCCGGACTTTCAACATCTGTCTTGCCATTCATCACAAGGATTTTGATACCTTTTTTTTCCAATAAATCCTTAGTAGTTTCATAGATAGCATCGAACGAAAGTTTTTCACTTTTACTCGGAACTAAAAAATCATAGTGGGTCTTTAATTCTTTGACAAATTCGTCATTGATATGTTCAATACACCAATTTAGCTCTTTTGTGACATCGTCAGCAAAACGCTGGTGGACAGTTTGACGTACACTTGGATGTAAAAGGCAATTTGACACTTGGCCACTGGATGCTAAAATCTGAGCTGAAACAGCAAGATGGCGGATAACAACATTTCGTGTCGGTCGTTTGATTACCTCAAGAAAATTGATACATTCAGGTTTACCGCTTGTTGGAAAGAAAAAGTCACCACCCAAATAGCCATCGCCAGGATGAAAGTAGTATGTAAAATATGGATGCCAGCCTGAAGCAAGAGTTTGTAATAAGATCGCCTGAGGAGTACCTGTAACCTGCAGATACAGGCTACTTGAAGCACCATTCTTTATAGAATCTAAATATCTATTAATAGATGACTGACTATTGCGGTTTACGAGTGTATTCAAAGAAGCAGCATCTGCCTCATCATCAACAATAAATAGAGGATTACCTTTCATAAAACCTGTGGAATTGAATACATTGGCCCATAGTCTAAGCATTCTTGCATTTTTCTTTAGAACGACAACCGCTGGTTTAACAAGACTATTTTCAATAAACAATCCAGAGTCGTTTTCGCCACAAATACAGAAACCTTCTAAATCGTCTCTGACTCGATCCAAAGTTTGTTGTTGCAAAACAACATTGTCCGTTGTGAGTAAGATAAATGCAGGAAAGCCTAAATCGGCAGCTTTACTAATTACGCCAAACATTTGACCAGTTTTTCCTGATTGTACATTTCCAAACAGCAGACCAATCTCATGACTTATGAATGAAAAATTGCGAATATGCTGATTACCAATATCTTCAGCAGTTTTCAAAATAGACTCTGCCAATTTTTCGTTGCCCCGGTCTTTAATTTTTTGTAGATATGTCTTTAAGTATTGCATAACCGCACCTCTTATTCGTTAGTAGTTGTTTCAAATGATAAAACCCATACATCAAGTTCAGAGCCGTCTTCGTCTAATGCTTTCTGGTCGGTTTTAGAAAGCACAAGGCTATCGCAACCATATGATTGCAACATTTCTTTCGTAATCATGCCCTTACGGTCTGTGTCAGCTTGGGTATCATTCACAGGTGTTACAAGTCCTGCAGCCGCGAGTCTACCCTTAATCCAACGGCCAAGAATAAGTTCATCGCCAACAGCACTGAACTGTTTATTGCCATCACTTGTAGTATGAGCCTTAAACCAATAGCCGTCATCGGTAACAACAAAGAAGGTTTTATTCTTTTCAGGATATCCCTCGGAACGAGTTATTTCTTTACTCACAGTCAACTGAGTCTCATACCAATCACGGGATTTTCTTTTGCTTCGTGGTGCGGCATAGCTAACATTAATATTTGATTTCGTGAAATGTTTACCGTCATCCATATGTCGTTCATTGTGAGCAGGAACTTTTAACGGTAGCACAAATGAAACACTTGTTTTATGTTGTACATAAAGCTGCACACCGGTTTGAGGGATTTGTGTTACTGTATCGATGCCACTAAGAGAGGTGTTGACTTCTCTTATTATTGGCATTCCTGTTACGTTGGCAATATTATCCGAGCAGTTCTGCGCGTTTAGCCTATATATGAAATCTGATATTTCTCTGCATTCAGTAAGATCATTAGTAATCGATGAGATTTCATACTGTCGACGGTTATTGGCATCTAATTTAATTACACCTAAGTTTGCAGAACCAATAATTGCCGCAAAAGGTTGTCCATCTTTATAGAAGCAGTATACTTTGCCGTGGTATTTAAATGCTTTCACAATTTTAATTTCGCCTATGCCGGCCTCCATCCATTTCTTGTTTATTGCAAGTGCAGTATTATATGATCCTTCTGGCATTCCTTCAATGAAGTACATACCAATGGTAAGGCATATATTAGATAGATTGTGTTCCTCGACTAAATAATCAAGCTCTTCCAAAGCGACACGAGAGATATATCCAACCGCAATTTCAACACGGTCTGAGTGTGCAATTTGCTCGTTAAAACAGTTAATAATTGTTTCTTGTCCCTCAGATGTACCAAGGGGTAGAATATTTGAATATAACAGTTTCATTCGATTACTCCTTTGCTTTTGATGTGTTTTTTTCATCTTTTGTTATTTCCATGATGTCAGCGATGTCGCAATCTAAAGTCATGCAAATTTTAAGGAGAACATCTGTTGTAATGTTATCGCCTCTACCAAGCTTTGCTATTGAGGCAGAGCTTATTCCGGTGGCATTCTTTAAATCTTGTTTATTCATATTTTTATCAATTAACATTTTCCAGAGTTTGTTATAGCTTATTCGTAGCATATATTGCCACCTCCGTTATAAGGATTATCATCCTAATTACTATATACATCATGTAAAAAACCATAACGACTTTCTTTATACTTGCTTTTGTATTTGTCTTGAGTAAACTCTATGACCTTAGCACCACCTGCCTCATAATCTAATTCTGGCAGGTCTTTTGTGTTTTCTACAACTATCATTTGTCCCTCGGATTGATTATCAATAAAGTATTGGAATAAGGCAGTTCTCATGCTTGTAGGAGCATTATCTTCAACACCTTGATCTAAACCAAGTAAGGGAGTATCTACTACAAAAATTCCTGGTTTGTAGACAGCCTCCTCGTGTAAATACTGCCTAAAGGTTAATCCTAATACGGTATTGATAAATGCCCAATATCCCTTGCCATGACTATCTTCTTTGGCATATCCATTTATTTCTAAATCAAAGGTTCCCATGTTGAAATGAGCTGTATTCAGATTTTCATATTTGCAGTCAGTTAATATTGAATAAGCTATCTCATCTATACGTGAATTAAAATCTACGGGAAAATGTTCCTTTGGTTTAAATTTGGGTTTATCTAAATCCTCGCTATTTTCTTGCTTTTGTAGCTCTGTAATCCACTCCTGGGAAACGTTATGCAGAACAGTTGACTCTTGTTGTAATTGTATATAAGAGCGGTATTGCTGTATGCCTTCTCTTAATTTATCAGCTTGAGGAGCGAGTTCTGTTTCAATCCATTTTTCAATTTCTGCTCTTCGTTCTTCTAGATTTTTAATCTTATTTCTAACTTCATTTAAAGTTGAAATGACGTCATTTTCGCTTTCTGCTAAGCCCTGCAATTGTGTGATTATACGATTTAGTTCGGATTTTGATGCTTCAATATAAGATTTCCTTTCTGCTGGTGGAATACTTCCGTCGCAAAAAGGACACTTTTTATTATTGCCTACAGAGTGTAAATGTACTTCTCCATCTACAATAAAGGTAAGCCTCTTTATATCAGCTGTATATTGGCTTTTTAGTGCCTGAAAGTGAGAGTGAGTTACTTTGGTTTCTGCTTCCTTTTCTTTTAAATTAAGTAAAGTACTAAGTAAATCCTTGCTTTCCTCTGTGGCGGCTGCGATAGCTTCTTCAGTTTCGGACAGATTGTCAATTAATTTTTGCATTTCTTCTTCGACATCTAAGTTACTATAAGCAGATAATGCTTTTTGAAGTTCTTCTCTTTTTTTCGACATATGTGAAATCCTACTATTCACAAATTGACGAACAGCATCCTTTTTAGCTTTGCTGATTTCATCTTTATCTTGCTCTTCACCATTTGGGTAATTATCTCCTGTGATAAGGTAGAGCAAAGATGCAAAAAAATAAGGGTGTTGTGTAGGTGTTGATGGTAAAAGTACAGATTTTGGATTCTCAATATCTTGTTCTTTTAACCAAAAAAGTCGCATAAGAGTATTCCATTTTAAGCGTTGCCTAGTGAAATCCTGGGTGCTTATTATCATTGGAAGTTTATGAATACCAATTAGCTTGAGCCATAGTTCATTTAAGACAGGGTTCTTATTTCCCTGGCCTTTATAGTCTATGTCATAATTACCACCATCAATTGAAGCAATTTCAGTGACCACGTTTACTACATTCTTTCCAAGTACTCGAGAAAGATGAATAGGACCATCTGGAGTCATAATGTCTAGACTTACACTATCATACCCTGTTTGCTCTTTCTCAAAAGGTTTCTTGATTACACCCATAGCAAATTGTATGCATTTTAATACGCAGGTTTTTCCGGAGTCGGAAACCCCGCAGATGAGATTTAATCCTTTTCTAAATGTTACTGTGGCAGGGGCTTTCCCTGGGCCAGTTGCTGTAACCTTTGTTATATAAAATGCCATTTGGGATTACTCCTTCCTTAATGATTTAGAGGCTTCTCGGCTAATTAAATTGAGAAGTTCTTTTTCGTTTTTTGAGTCTATATATTCAAGAGCTTTTTGAGCATGTAATCTATATTCAGTCGCATAGTCAGAAGTTAGAGAGTTACTAAATGTTCGTCCACGTTCTGTAATGGAATATATGAAGCCCTCTTTTGAATATGAAACCTTTATCATATTTTCAAGTACAAGCTGTTTTATTGCATCTTGTACTAATGCTCTCCGGATAGAGAATTCAGAAAAACTAAATTCATTATCACCATGAAGATTGCTACCCGACAGTCCGAACTCCTTTGAATAATTTGATATGAAGTCTACTGTTACTAAATTATCTAGTGTAAGCTTTTTCTTTTTTGATAAGGACAAAATAAGCAACAATCTCATGGATATTTCAAATACTGTATTAAAAACTTTATTATTCATCTTCATCCACCCAGCGGATGCAACCGTCATTTACTAATAGGTGACAGGTTCCTTTCTTTTCTTTTGGGCCAACAAGATTTTGGATATTGTCAACAACAGCCGTGGTAGAGCAGTCCACCACTTTTTTCATTACTGCTAACAATCTTTTGTACCCGTCATCGTAATCATCCCATAGGGTATCCTTAATATAATCATGCGTTTCAGATTTCCATTTCTTCGCATGTTCCTCTCCTTTATCAAAGGATTCACGTATAAAACGATCAATACGTACAGCACTATAAAAGTTGATTCTTTGATCAGAAAAGTTCCTTTTATACTTCATATGCAAGGAATCCAAATCATTCTTCGTAATCTCACCGGATCCTATGGCTTCTGAGTAGGCAGCCAGAAGCTCACGAACATAAATTTCTTCTTCTGGAGCAATATCCTGTGGAGGCTCAATCTCTTTTGGAATAGATATTTCAACATCTCCTATGTGTAACTTGCCATCGGATTCATTATAATAAATAGTTTGAGTAGGTAAGGCAGTTAATTTAGTAGGGAGAGCTGAGCTATTGGGAGTAACGATACTAGAAGATTCTCGACCTTCATATATATCATCTAAAATCTGAAGGAATAAATCAGCGCAGGCGTATCCCAAAACATCATCAGGATTGAAATCTGGGATCATTGTTTTGATTTCTTCTTCAATAGCGATTTGGTTATGATCGTTATATTCGTTTATATAGTTTGCAAATTTATCTGTATCTTTTCGGCTAATAATTTTATGTACGTTTCTCTTACTTAATGGGAGAGTGCCTTTAAAAAAACGATCCAAAGAATCCGGTGCAAGAGAGTCAAAAGGATTATATTTATTCTCCTCTGATAGTTTTATTTCTTCTGGTGATTTTGGATCTCTCATAATGTTGTCGAAAAGTGACAGAAAAAATTCATGTGGCTTGTACGTTGTGTCACTATGTTTAAATAATATATTCGCAAATTCACTAAAGAGCATTATCTGCCACCTCCAACTATATTTCCGAATCTTTCCGAACCCCTCCGAGTCCTTCCTTAATGGTTGGACTTTTTTTTGTACAATTTTATTAGTGATTAAACGCTCTGGAGAAGGAATTGTAATTTATTAAAGTCTTTTAGATTATATCATGAAAATTCACACTTTTCCAGAGGGGAAATTCACGATTGTAAATATCTTAAGAGCAATTGTTCAGTATTTCTTCAGCAAGATATCGAATGCCTGATTTCAATAAAGGCATATCGAGGAAAAGGAAGGAGGGAAAAGAAATGGCAAAACGTAATACACGCCAAACATCCAAGAAAGTTGCTTCAAAGGCAAGTAAAATTCTCAACGATGGACGTTACAGCAAAAATTCTAAATCAGTTGCTGGCAGTGCTTTAAGTCAAACGAGACCAAGCAAAAAGAAGTAGTTTCAGTGATAGGCAGAGACAGATTTGAATAATCAGCCTGCCTATCTTCCTCAAAGGTAGTAATCAGTAAAGAGCATTTATCGCTCAAGAAATCAATCTCAAAGTCCTAGTGCGCATACGGACGGCGGGATGCATAAGAGTTCAGAACACAGTGATAAAGACTGTGTTTGGAATGAAGATGCACCCACCGTAATTTCGTGTGCCCTTATTTAGGACAAGCGGAGTCTGTGGTCATCTTCATCACAGGCTCTTTTTGTATTCCGCCGCCCAATGCCAGGACGGAAAGGAATACTTTATGAAGATTCGAGTTTTATATGAAGACAACATCAAAAATGGTCACAAGAACTACACCACAATTGAAATTCCAGATGGAGATTACAGCGTTATGCTGGACATTGACTATGAGCAACGTCTTGCAGAGGCAAAGCCTGAAAAGAAAGCAGAAGTTAAGCGTTGTGAGACTTTACAGGAAATGTTCGAACTAATGAATTCCAAAGAATACAACCACTGGCGCCGCTATCATAGGCATCTTGGCAATCCGAAGACACCTTATCGTAAAGATGATCAGGCTGAAGATGAAACAGATGTTATGGATACATTTGCAGATAACTCTCAAGAAATAGAGCGTTCTAACCAATACGAGTACGAGGATGTTTGTAAATGGATACGCAAGGTACTCGGTAAAAAAGAAGATTGGGCGGATATGTTTATCGCCGTTCGTATAGACGGTATGTCAATCCGTGAATATGCCAGCTCCATAGGTGCTGATGAAAACAACATTACTCAGAAGTTAAAACGAGCAACAAAAAAATTGGAACAAGAATATAAAAACCGTCAGATTTGACCTTCTCCCAAGGCTACCAGGTAGGAGGTCAAGACCTCCAAAAAAATTTAAGGAGGTAATTCTGATGAGAGAATTAATACCTAAAGATCAATATGGTGTGTTTGCCGACACCAAAGATACGGCAAGAGTGGATAGTTTGTTTGTAGCAGAGTTCTTTGAGAAGGAACATAAAAATGTTCTGCGTGACATTGCTAAAATCACTGACCCCAAATCTGGGTTAAGCACAGAATTTGCTCAGCTCAATTTTGAGCCGACCTCATACACGGATGGTTGGAACAGAAAGCAAAAGGCTTATGCCATGACTCGTGATGGATTCACTATGTTGGTTATGGGATATACAGGGCAGAAAGCAATGAAGTTCAAAGAGTTATACATCAAACGCTTTAATGAAATGGAGCAGTTCATTAAAACCCTTGTTTCGGCTCGTAAGGAGTTCCCTTTGCTGACAGACAACATTAAGTTACTTCATGAAAATCCAAAGCCATATCACTTCAGTAATGAATGCGATATGTTAAATCGCATCGTTATCGGAATGACGGCAAAGCAGTTTAGATTAGCAAATGGAATTGCAAAAGGAAAAAGCATTCGACCTTACTTATCTGATGAGCAGATTACGATGCTAGACACATTACAAAAAGTAGATGTTGGTTTGTTAGTAGCTGTTCCAGATTATGGGCAGCGCAAGCGTTACTTGGAATGGTACAAAACCAAAATAGAGAAGAATTAAGGAGGGCTCTTACTATGTTTTATGTGAAAGAAAGATTGAATGATTCCATGGAGATATCCATTGAAATAACTGATGAGAATGTTTTTTGCCACTGCCCGATGTGTGGTGTTGAAGTAATGGTGGATATTGCAGAAATCCTAGGTGATGGTGAAAGTGATTTATTTGGTACTGCAGTATATTGTAGCGAATGTAGTAAAAAAATTAGAGCCGGAGGTAGCTGTGATGAACATAAATAAATTCAATGCAGAAGGATACTATGACCCTACTCCGCATGAAGCACTAACTAATATAGTAAAAAAGGAAAAGGCAGCGTCAAAACCTGCCTTCCGTCCTTTGGTTTATATATGTGCCCCTTTTCACGGGTCTGTTAAGGAAAATGTATTAAGAGCCACTCAGTTTGCAGAATTTGCTTTCAAACGTGGATGTATCCCGCTGACCCCGCACCTTCTATTCCCTTTCATGGATGACAGTAATGAGAAAGAACGTGATCTTGCTATTTTCATGGACATCATTCTTATGGGTAAGTGCCAGGAAGTCTGGGTACTTGGTGATGTTATCTCAAAAGGCATGAGTATTGAAATAGAAAAGGCAAAGAAACGTAGACAACCGGTCAGATATTTCAATAAGGATTTTGAGGAGGTAGAGGCTTTATGAAAAAAATAAAGGCAATACAGTCAAGATTTCAACATGGTGAAAGACCTCGTTTGAAAGGGGGTTACTAAATTGAGAAAACTAGCCATTGCCTATGGGAACAGCCGACAGGCAAAGAAGTGGGTCAACAAAGAAATCACTTTTGATGCGCTAAAAGATAGATTGAAGACTCCAATTAGGACCACGGAATCAGCTGAAGAATATGCCAAGTTCAGTAAAGGTCAAAAGGATAATGCAAAAGACCATGGTGGCTTTGTTGCAGGTGTATTAAAAGGTGGTCGCAGAAAAAACGATACTGTGGAACTTCGATCAATGATTGCTTTAGATGGTGACAAAATTAATAAAGAATTTCTTGAAAACTATGAATCGAAAGCTGCATATACCTCTGTTCTTTATTCAACCCATAGTAGCACAGAAGAAAATCCACGGGTGCGTCTTATTTTTCCCCTAACAAGAGATGTAACCTCAGAGGAATTTGTAGCAGTTTCAAGATATTTAGCACAGATGCTTGGCATGGATTATTTCGATGAATGCTCCTATCTACCAAACCAGCTGATGTACTGGCCAAGCACTCCATCTAACGGAAAATTTGTATATAAGGAAGTAGACAAAACTTGGCTTAATCCAGATGATATTTTAATAGCCCATCCCGAATGGACTGATCCTACAAGACTTCCGACTTCATCTAGGGAGAGCAAGGCAAATACAGTTTCGCATGAGAAGGTACAGGACCCTCTTGAAAAGGAGGGTGTTGTGGGTCTTTTCAATAGAGTTTATTTCCCTGTTACAAAAGCAATCGATGCATTTTTATCAGACGTCTACGAGCCTACAGAAAATGAGGACCGCTACCATTTTATAGAGTCAAGCAGTATGGCCGGAGTTGAAATCAAAGAAGGTGGCAAGTTCGTGTATAGCCATCATGCCAAGGACCCGGCATACCTAAAATTATGCAATGCCTTTGACATCGTTCGTATCCATAAATTTGGTGATGAGGATGATAAGAAGTCCTTTAAGAATATGTGTGATTTTGCCATGAAAATTGATGAGGTAAAAGTCTTTGCTACTAATGAAAAACTAGCAGAGGCTGAAGTGGATTTCACTGACAGTGGAGATGATTGGAAGTCAAGACTTAGGTATCAGCCTAGATCAAGTTTACTGGAAAACAGCGTATACAACTTAAACCTTATTCTTAATCATGACCCCGATTTCAAGAACTTTGCATATAACGAGCTGTCGAACCGTATCCAGGTCACGGGATCACTACCATGGGAAAGACCAGAAGGTAACGTATTTTGGAGAGATGCCGACACAGCCCAGCTTAAGTCCATTATGGATATTCGCTACCTTCCGTTTTCAAGCAGAAACCACGATGTTGCATTTACTAAGGTTGCTGATGATAGAAGATTCCATCCTATAAGGGATTACCTTGATTCCCTTCCTGCCTGGGATGGAGTAAAGCGTGTGGAGGATATTTTTATCAAATATCTCCAGGCAGATGATACCGAGTATATACGCACAGTGACTAGGAAGACCTTTGCAGCGGCTGTTGCACGGATATATGTTCCTGGAATTAAGTTTGACTGTGTTCCTGTGCTTGATGGTGATCAGGGTATTGGGAAAAGCACCATCATTAAAGACCTTGTAACAGCAGAATTCTACTCTGAAACATTATCTCTTACTGATATGGATGATAAGTCTGGTGCTGAAAAACTGCAGGGATTCTGGGTGGTTGAAATCGGTGAACTTGCTGGAATGAAGAAAGCTGATATTGAAAAAGTAAAAGCGTTCCTCTCTACATCAGATGATAAATACAGACCGTCCTATGGAAGAGTTGTAGAAAGTCATCCTAGACAGTGCATCGTCATTGCAACGGTAAATGGAGAGCGAGGATATTTACGTGACATCACAGGAAACCGCCGCTTTTGGATTATTAAGGTACATCAGAAAAAGCAGAAGAAGACCTGGAATTTTACTGAAGCATATAGGCAGCAGTTCTGGGCCGAAGCTAAAGAAATATGGAAATCGGGTGAAAAACTGTACCTCGAGGGTGATGTTTTAGAGGAGGCTGAAAAAGCACAGAAAGGTGCGATGGAGGCTGATGAGCGTGTTGGCATGGTTGAAGAATACCTAAATACTCTACTTCCAGATGATTGGGATAGTATGGACTTATTTGCCCGTAGGAATTACCTAAGCGGTAGCGAATTTGGTGGAGCCAAGCATACAGGTACTGTTGCACGAACATCTGTAAGCAATGCGGAAATTTGGTGTGAATGCTTTAATCGTAGTCTCCCAGAATTAAAGACTACCGACAGTTATCAGATTGCAGCACTTATGTCTCAGATTGCCGGTTGGGAACGAACCAGTAGTATTAAGCGTTTGCCGATTTATGGTAGGCAGCGACTATATCATTATGGTGGATAGAGAACACAAGAATGCGACACAACACAACTTTTTCCCTTATATTCAAAATGCTTTTTCTTAAAAGCAGATAGTAAATAACCGTGAGCGTATACGCGCGTTAGTAAATATAGGGGAATGGTTGTGATTTTGTGTTTCTTGTGTCAGATGGGAGGAAAAAATGACTGAAAAATATATAGAGAAAAAACTTGTAGCAGCAGTTAAAGACATGGGAGGTATTGCACTGAAGTTTGTAAGTCCTGGAGTTGATGGTGTGCCAGATCGCATTGTACTACTTCCTATGGGGAGAATGGCATTTGTTGAGTGTAAAGCAACGGGAAAAAAGATGCGCCCTATACAAGAAAAAAGAAAGAAACAACTGGAGGCATTAGGTTTTTCGGTTTATTGCTTGGACAGTGTAGGGCAGATTGGAGGGATACTGTATGCCATTGAAAATCAACTGTGATTGGTGTGGGAAAACAATCAAAAGAAAGCCTTCAACTGTAAAAGAGCACAACTATTGTTCAAGAATATGCTTAGGAAAAGCAAATGCAGAACGATTCAGATTAAAAAGGTTAAAAATTTGTGATTATTGTGGTAGTGAATTTGAATACCTGGGGCATCACAAGAAACGAAATACCCACTTCTTCTGTTCAACAGGATGTGCCAACAAATATAAAACAAAACGCATGACGGTAAGGTGTGACTGGTGTGATAAAAAATTTGAGAAAAAACGATCTGATGTTAATCGATCAAACCGTAATTTTTGCAGACCAGAATGTGGACAAAACTTTAAGCGATGGACAGGAGTTTGTGGCTATAGTCCACTTGTTGAAGGTGTTCCTATTCATAGAAGAATTATGGAAGAGACTTTAGGGCGAGTATTAACTATGGATGAAGAAGTTCATCATATTGATTTTAATCATCATAATAATCGCATTGAAAATTTGGTAGTTCTCAGCAAATCAGAGCATTCAAAAATTCATGCGGCAAAAAAGGAGCGTGACAACTATGGAAAGTTTATTAAATCGAAGTAAGTTACATCATTATCAAACATACTGTATTGATTTTATCAAAAATAAACCAGTATCAGCCGTTTTTTTAGATTGCGGTTTAGGAAAAACAATTATTTCTCTTACAGCGATATATGATCTTGCTCTTGATAAGTTTGAAGTTGGAAGAATACTTGTTGTTGCTCCTTTAAGAGTAACTATGGTTTGGCCTTCTGAAATTAAAAAGTGGGAGCATCTGAAAGGTCTATCCTATTCTGTAGCCGTTGGAACAGAAAGAGAAAGAATCGATGCTCTTATGACAAGATCAACAATGTATATCATCAATCGTGAAAATGTAGATTGGCTTGTTAACAAAAGCGGCATTCCCTTTGATTTTGATATGGTGGTCATTGATGAGTTGTCATCATTTAAATCCTATGGAGCAAAGCGGTTTAAAAGTCTGCTAAAAGTAAGACCATCTGTTAATAGAATTGTAGGTCTTACAGGAACTCCATCGAGTAATGGCTTAATGGACTTATGGGCAGAGTTTCGCATTCTAGACTTAGGTCAAAGACTTGGCAGATATATCACTCACTACCGCAATACTTACTTCACTCCGGATAAACGTAATGCACAGGTTATATTTTCATATAAACCACTGCCTGGTGCTGAGGACAAAATTTATAAGCAGATATCTGATATTACGATTTCCATGAAATCCATAGACTATCTTAAAATGCCTGAATGCATTGTAAATGAAGTGGCTGTTTCTCTGAATGAAAAAGAATGGAATATATACTCTGAATTTAAAGATGATATGGTCACGAAATTAGGTGATGAGGAGATTGATGCAGTTAATGCTGCAGTGCTTTCAGGAAAACTTCTACAGATGGCGAACGGTGCTGTCTATGATAGTGAAAACAAGACACATATCATCCATGACAAAAAACTTGATGCACTGGAAGATTTAATAGAAGGTGCAAATGGCAAACCTGTCCTTGTTGCATATTGGTTCAAACATGATTTGGAGAGAATTAAGAATAGATTTCCGGTGAGGCAAATAAAAGCATCGAAGGATATTGAAGATTGGAATGATGGAAATATCCCTATTGCTGTGATCCATCCAGCGAGTGCAGGACATGGTCTTAATCTTCAAAGCGGTGGTTCGACACTTATTTGGTTCGGACTTACTTGGTCTTTAGAATTATATCAACAAACCAATGCCAGACTTTATAGGCAAGGTCAAAACGAGACGGTTATTATCCATCACATAATTACCAAGGGTACTATTGATGAAGATGTAATGACTGCTCTTACAAAAAAAGAAGAAACACAAGCCTCTCTTATTGATGCTGTAAAGGCAAAGTTGGAGGTGATGCGATGACCACACCTTATGAAAACTTAGCCAATGCTGTCATTTTAATGGCAGTTAAGGATTATAGGTCTGCGTTAAAGAAACTTAAAAAGCGTCCAAACTATGAGCCGGCTAAAATAATGAAAAACGAGGTGGAGAGGTTCTTCCGCTCTGATTGGTATAGAGAACTTACCTCTGTTGATGGGAACATCCTGATCAAAAAATTAAAATCGGAGGTAAGAGAGATATGAAAGTAAATGAATATTTACACCAAGCTTACAGGCTTGATAAAAGAATACAATCAGACATCGAGGAAATGGAATGCCTTAGAGAAATGGCAACAAGTGTATCATCACCAAGTTGGGATGAAAAAGTTCAAACCTCACAAAATGTCGATGCCAAGTTTGTAAGGTGTTTGGAGCGGATTATGGATTTGGAAAGAAAAATAAACACGGAAGTGGATAATCTTGTAGCACTCAAGGAGCAGATAAGGCGTGTTATAAACGAGGTTGCAGACACTGATGAGCGCATGGTATTACGGTATCGGTATGTCCATAACCTAACTTGGGAGCAAATTGGCGATGAACTTAATGCCGATAGAACAACAGTCTATAGATGGCATAATGCAGCTCTTAACCATGTAACTCTTCCTAAAGATCCTATTAAAATATAGCTTGCACAACTTGCAACACTTTGCAACAAGATACCACTATTGCATTTGTGTTAGTATATAATCAGCAAAATAGAATATTTACCAAGCCTTGTGGGAATTCCTCGCAGGGCTTTTTCTATGCCCGGAAAGCGAGGTGAAATGATGCCCAAAAGACCAAAGCGACCGTGTAGTACCCCAGGTTGTCCTAACCTAACCGATGGAAGGTACTGTGAGGAACATAGAGTAGTAGAGCGCAGGCGCTACGATAAATTTGAACGTTCACCTGATGTCAATAAAAAGTACGGTAGAGCCTGGAAGAGAATCCGTGACAGATATGCTAGGGAGCATCCTTTGTGTGAGTGGTGCGAGAAAAACGGACGGCTTACCTCTGCTGAAGAAGTACATCACATCCTCCCCATTTCTTTAGGTGGTACACATGACAAAAGTAATTTGATGTCTTTATGTAAGTCCTGCCACAACAAGATACATTTAGAACTTGGTGATAGACAGATTCGTAAGTGAGCCAGGGGCGGTTCAAATCTCTACACCTTTTATAGCGGACAACGGCCTGGGGTCTTGCGTGTAAAAATCAGAAATCAAAGGGGGTATTAAAGACTTTTAGAAAAGTGAGGTGGAAAAATGGCAAAGGACGGTACAGCAAGAGGTGGCCAGCGTGTTGGCGCAGGAAGAAAATCAAAAGCTCTAACAGACAAAATTGCTGATGGCAGATTAAACGGGGCTCAAGTACTGCCGGAGCCAGCAGAAATGGAAGGCACGGATGTTCCTCCAGTAAAAGATTATCTAAAGGCAGCTCAGAAAAACGGTAAAGACCTCTGTGCAGAAGATATTTATATAGAAACCTATAAATGGTTAAAGGATCGTAGCTGCGAAATGTTAGTAAACAACCAGCTGATCGAGCAATATGCCATGAGTGTTTCTCGTTGGATTCAGTGCGAGGAGTGTATTTCAGAATATGGATTTCTTGCAAAGCATCCTACTACATCGGCAGCCATAGCATCACCGTATGTTGCTATGAGCCGTGAATACATGAAACAAGTAAATCAGTGTTGGTATCAGATATACCAGATTGTAAAAGAAAACTGCTCTGTAGAGTTTGGTGGCAGAAGTCCACAAGATGATTTAATGGAGCGGTTATTATCTGCTAGGAAAGGAAAATGATAATGAAAAAATATAGAACTTGTGAAAGTGTATGTAAAGGTCATCCCGATAAATTGTGTGACCTAATCTCTGACAGCATCTTAGATGCGTGTTTGAGAAAAGATAAATCCTCTCGTGTGGCCTGCGAGGTGTTGGCAACCAAAGGACGTATCATTGTTGCCGGTGAGATTACCTGTTCAAAGAAAATTGATATCAAACGAGTAGTTCGTAATGTACTGGCTGATGTAGGCTACAATCCAAGAAAGTTTCTCGTGTTTGTCCATGTTCATCAGCAAAGCAAAGATATCGCTGGTGGTGTTGATAGAGCCTTGGAATCCCGTGAAGGCGATACTTCCTGGTATTCCATGCTAGGTGCAGGAGATCAAGGAACAGTTTATGGTTATGCCACCAATGAAACAAGTGAGAAGTTGCCGTTACCCCTTATTCTATCTCATGCTATCTGTGAAAAGCTGGATAAAGTTATGAAGAGCGGTGTTATTAAAAACATCGGTCCAGATGGTAAGGCACAAGTTACAGTAGAGTATAAAGATGATAAGCCAAAGCGAATCAAGACCATTGTTGTTTCCGTTCAGCACGGTGCTGATAAAGACTTAAATGATTTAAGGAATGAAATCATCTCTCAGGTGCTTTGGCCTGTCTTTGAAAAATATCCATTTGATGATGAAACGGAGATACTCATTAATCCAAGCGGGCGCTTTGTGGAAGGTGGACCTGCCGCTGATACGGGGTTAACCGGAAGAAAAATAATGGTGGACACATACGGCGGCATTGCATCCCACGGTGGTGGTGCTTTTTCCGGTAAAGACCCGACAAAAGTGGATCGCAGTGGTGCTTATATGGCAAGAGCCATCGCTAAGAACATTATTTGGTGTGGGTATGCAGAACGATGCCAGGTTGCCATTTCTTATGCGATTGGAAAAGCAGATCCAGTTGCTGTGGAGATTGATACATTTGGAACAGGCAAAGTTGCTGAAAGTATCCTTTGTAGTGCGGTTCAAGAAGTATTTAATCTTAGACCTGCAGCAATTATCGAAAAGTTAAGGTTGACTGATGTCATTTATGCGGATACTGCTACCTACGGTCATTTCAGATATGGATTGCATTCTTGGGAGTTTTTAGATTGCTATAAAGAGCTAAGGGAGGCGGTAAAAAGGTATGTTGATTGAAAAAAAGAATACAAAAGACCTGCTTCCTGCTAAATACAATCCTCGTAAAGATTTAAAGCCAGGTGATGCAGAGTATGAAAAGCTGAAACGCTCGATTGAGCAGTTTGGATATGTGGAGCCGGTTATCTGGAATAAGGTGACAGGTAATGTTGTAGGTGGCCATCAAAGACTTAAGGTACTCATTGATATGGGTATATCAGAAGTTGAATGCGTCATCATTGAGATGGATGAGGAAAAGGAAAAAGCCCTCAATATTGCTCTAAATAAAATTAGCGGTGATTGGGATAAGGATAAGCTTGCCCTTCTGATTGCTGATTTACAAGGTGCAGATTTTGATGTTTCGCTTACTGGATTTGATCCTAAAGAACTGGATGACTTATTTAAAGATACCATTAAGGATGGAATTCACGATGATGACTTTGATGTGGATGAAGAATTAAAAAAGTCTGCAATCAGCAAGTTTGGTGACATATGGACATTAGGTAGGCATCGACTCGTATGTGGTGACTCCACAAAAAAAGAAACCTATGATGTGCTGATGAATAAAAACAAGGCAAATTTGTGTGTGACAGACCCTCCCTACAACGTAAATTATGAAGGCTCTGCAGGGAAAATCAAAAATGATCATATGGCAAATGATGCCTTTTATCAATTCCTCTTAGATGCCTTTATCAATATTGAAGAAGCATTAGCAGACGATGCCTCCATCTATGTATTTCATGCCGACACCGAAGGGTTTAATTTTAGAAAAGCCTTCTCGGATGCCGGTTTTTATTTATCCGGTTGCTGTATATGGAAAAAGGACTCCCTTGTACTTGGACGTTCACCATATCAATGGCAACACGAACCAGTGCTTTATGGTTGGAAGAAGAAAGGAAGACATCAGTGGTATACGGGAAGAAAAGAAACTACTATATGGGAGTTTGATAAACCAAAGAGAAATGGTGATCATCCTACGATGAAGCCGATTCCTCTTCTTGCCTATCCTATTTTGAATTCCTCTATGAGTAACACAATTGTACTCGATCCCTTTGGTGGAAGTGGAAGTACATTAATTGCTTGTGAGCAGTCAGAGCGTATTTGCTACACAGTGGAACTGGATGAGAAATTCTGTGATGTTATTGTAAAACGCTATATTGAGCAAGTCGGTACTTCAAAAGAAGTAAGTGTTCAAAGGGATGGACTCAGTTATAAATACGATGAATTGGAGGTAGCCAATGAATAAACTGACCCTAGGTAGTCTTTTTGACGGCTCGGGCGGTTTTCCTTTAGGCGGTTTAATTTCCGGTATTACCCCAGTATGGGCATCGGAGATTGAACCGTTTCCTATTAGGGTGACAACCAAAAGGCTGCCTTTTATCAAACATTATGGAGATATTTCTTGCATGGATGGCAGCAAGATAGAACCAGTAGATATTATTACCTTTGGCTCCCCTTGCCAAGATTTATCCATAGCAGGTAAGCGTGATGGCTTGGATGGGAAACGTTCAAGTCTTTTTTATGAAGCCATCCGAATTGTAAAAGAAATGAGGTGTGCTACAGATGGCAAAAAGCCAAGATATATCGTCTGGGAAAACGTGCCTGGAGCGTTCTCATCAAACAAAGGGGAAGATTTCAGATGTGTCCTTGAAGGCATCTGCCACATCGAAGATGAAACCATATCAATTCCTAAAACTGATAAATGGAAACAAGCAGGAGGTATCGTGGGAGATCATTTCTCCCTTGCCTGGCGAGTGCTGGATGCTCAATACTGGGGAGTTCCCCAACGAAGAAAACGAATCTTCCTTGTCGCAGATTTTGCAGGTGGGAGTGCCGGAGAAATACTATTTAAGTCAGAAGGCTTGTCTGGGTATTCTAAGGAGAGCATCCGCTCGTGGCAAGGTACTGCCAGCTATATTGCAGACAGCGCTGGAGAGACAGGCACAATCTGCTTAAATGACCAGGGCGGTAATCGTATGGATGTGACAAAGGATATCACTTGTACTCTTCGTGCTAAGTCAAATCATCCACCTTGTGTTATGGACACAGCTGTTTTTGATAATCACGGAAAGGATACTCGTTTTAGTGGACCGATTGATGTTGCACCAACTATTTCTGCTACTTATGGAACAGGCGGCAACAATCAGCCATTTGTTGTGGAAAATCCTAAGACCTACGATGTGCGATTTACCTCAGAAGGAACAATCAATGCACGTTCAAATGTCTATGAAAGTGATACGGCAAGAACCATTGATACGTCCGGCAATGCTCCGGATAGCAATCAAGGTGGTATTGCTGTGGTAGAAAGTTATGCCTTGCAAGGATCTATGATAGGCAGAGATGACAAGAATGGACCACGAGGTGATGGTGTTAATGAGGAAGTCAGCTTTACTCTAAATACGGTGGATAAGCACGCTGTCGTTTATGCGATTGATAGGGAGTCTTTCAACTGTGGTCAAAATTATGCTAGAAATCTTGGAATTACAGAAGATGGCATAAATTCAACACTAAATGCACAGGGTCCTAGTGCGGTGGCAACCCCTACCTACTCATCAAGTAAGGCATCATTTTTTACAAATGCCGAGAAAGAACTTGCTAATACTTTAGTTGCCACAGATTACAAAGACCCTCCACTTATTAATGGTAATGACGGTATAGAATACACAGTCAGAAGGCTGACACCAACAGAGTGTGCAAGGCTGCAGGGTTTCCCCGATTGGTGGTGTAGTGGCTTAGGGATAGAAAACCCTACGATGGATGACCTTCGCACCTGGTATGACATATTTGAAACACACCGTAAAGTGACCGGCAGTTATTCAAAAGCCAAGACACTAAAGCAAATATCTAAGTGGCTAAAGAATCCGCATTCTGATTCTGCTGAATATAAGATGTGGGGTAATGGAGTAGCCCTTCCAAATGTATGTTTTGTGCTGTCTGGCATTGTCTGGTATACACAATTAGAAGGAAATACTTAATCCATATTTCTATTCTAAATTAGCGATAAAAAGCTTGATAAATAAGTGTTTTAGAGTGATATATGTACATACCAAAACAAAGGAGGTTTTGTACATGATCATTAATTATAACGTAACAGGGTCAGAGCGAAAGAGGTTAGTGACAGCACTTAGCGACATCACAGGTGTTAAAGCAAAGTACCTTGGAATGCCCAGCATGGCTTACGAGGTGGATGCCTTTATCATCGACAAAAATGGGAGCCTTGAATTTAGTGATAAGGCAGACAGCGAAGAAATCGAAAAGGTGGCCCAGTGTTTGGCAAGGGAGGGTTTTATCGCAGAGGAGCAAATTGATGCCACTGAGGGCAAACAAACCGCAGACAGTGAGGCTTTAAGCCTTTGCGTATCAATGCCAAAGAGTAGCTTTACAGAAAAGGCACTTGAAAACCTAAAAGCGATTGTTGAGGCAAAAGGCGATCTTATCCGTCATGCACTTGAGGCAGAAGACGTACCTGTTGAAATTTCTGAAGATGAAGTTTCATTCCCATGGTTTAAAGAAATACCAACACCAGAAGAGGTTAAGGCTTACAACCATTTTATTTCTGCGCTTTGCGAGATGGCAAGAAACCAGAAACGCATTACTGCAAAAGAAAAGGAAATCCCAAATGAAAAATACGCATTTAGATGCTTTTTGCTCCGCCTTGGCTTTATTGGCAAAGAGTATAAAGATGAACGAAAAATATTGCTCAGAAATCTAACTGGTTCTGCGGCATTCAAAGGAGGAGTAAAAAATGAGGATAATCAGTAAAGAACAACTGCTAAACCTACGTGAGAAGTACCCTGCTGGATGTCGAGTAGAACTATTAAAGATGGATGATATTCAAGCTCCAAAGATTGGCACAAAAGGAACAGTTGTAGGAGTTGACGATATTGGTTCTATTATGGTGCGTTGGGATTCAGGCTCCAGCCTCTCAGTAGCTTTTGGCGAAGACCTGTGCAGGAGGATTCACGATGACAAATAAGATAAAACAACAGATTCTCGCTATTCGTGAAACAGGTGAAACCAATATGTTTGATGTGCGAAAAGTACAGGAGATCGCTCTAAGGGAAGGATATGACGAGTTGCTTCTTTACCTTGCAGATAACATTGGGGCTTATTCCCGTTTCATTCTAACCGGTCAGGAGGAATAAAGCCATGTGGAAAGAAGGTAGCATCAAAGTTCATGACAGTATCATCCGGTATTGGGTAAAGTGCTATGAGAAAGGCTCTGAATTTGGAATTGACGAAGGACGCATCTCTAAGCTGATGCTTAAACGTAACGGAAAGATTATTGCAAATTATGACCGAGGCTGGGACATTGAACCTGTGGATGAGGATGCAGAAATTGCGCTTGCAATCCTATTGCTAGAACACAACTAAATAGTACAGAGGACAGTGCCAAAGTTGGCTCTGTTTCTCGTATGGATAGAATGATAAGGCTTGCTTGATGCAGGTCTATTTTTATGCTTGTTGGGAGGTGACCGCATATTAGAAAGTTGAAGAAATATAAACCGACAGCGTTTATGGCAAAGGACTCTTATTACGATAAAGATGCTGCAGACTATGCGGTCAACTTTATTGAGTGCTTAAGCCATACCAAAGGTAAATGGTCAGGAAAGCCTTTTGAACTCATAGATTGGCAAGAGCAAATCATCAGAGATATTTTTGGAACACTTAAACCAAATGGATATAGACAGTTTAATACAGCTTATATTGAGATACCAAAGAAAATGGGTAAATCAGAACTTGCGGCTGCTGTTGCCCTACTTCTTTGTTGTGGTGATGGTGAAGAAAGAGCGGAAGTTTATGGTTGTGCTGCAGATCGTCAGCAAGCATCGATAGTATTTGAAGTTGCAGCTGATATGGTGCGTATGAGCCCGGCACTTAGTAAACGAGTTAAAATCCTGTCGGCAACAAAGCGTATTGTTTTTCAGCCGACAAATAGTTTTTATCAAGTGCTTTCAGCTGAAGCCTATTCAAAACATGGTTTTAATATACACGGTGTTGTTTTTGATGAACTTCATACCCAGCCCAATAGAAAACTCTTTGATGTTATGACCAAGGGTTCTGGTGATGCAAGAACCCAACCGCTGTATTTTCTTATTACCACTGCAGGGTCAGACACCAAATCTATCTGCTTTGAGACACATCAAAAAGCGAAAGACCTCTTGGAAGGGCGAAAGGTTGACCCTACATTTTATCCAGTTATTTATGGAGCAGACGAATCTGATGATTGGACTGATCCAAAAGTATGGAAAAAAGCAAACCCTAGCCTTGGGATTACCGTGGGAATCGACAAGGTAAAAGCCGCTTGTGAATCTGCAAAGCAAAATCCTGCAGAAGAGAATACATTTAGACAGTTAAGACTTAATCAATGGGTCAAACAAGCAGTTAGATGGATGCCAATGGATAAGTGGGATAAATGTGCTTTTGCCGTAAATGAAGAAGACTTACTTGGAAGAGTTTGCTATGGCGGTCTAGACCTTTCAAGTTCCATAGATATAACAGCCTTTGTACTCGTGTTTCCACCGGAAGATGAAGATGACAAATATGTTGTTCTTCCCTATTTTTGGTTACCGGAAGAAACCCTTAATCTCAGAGTCAATCGTGACCATGTCCCCTACGATGTATGGGAAAAGCAAGGTTACCTTAAAACTACTGAAGGCAATGTTGTGCATTATGGTTTCATTGAGAAGTTTATTGAAAGTCTTGGTGAGAAATATAATATTCGAGAAATTGCCTTTGACCGTTGGGGTGCAGTTCAGATGGTACAAAACTTTGAAGGCATGGGATTTACCGTTGTTCCATTTGGACAGGGATTTAAAGATATGAGTCCACCAACCAAGGAACTTATGAAACTAACCTTGGAGGAAAAGGTCGCACATGGTGGACATCCTGTTCTTAGATGGATGATGGATAATATTTTTATTCGTACTGATCCAGCGGGCAACATTAAACCGGATAAAGAGAAGTCAACAGAAAAAATAGATGGTGCTGTAGCCACTATTATGGCTCTAGATAGAGCAATTCGTTGTGGCAATGATACGAGTGCTTCGGTTTATGACGGTCGGGGACTACTCGTGTTTTAGGAGAGGAGAGTGATGCAGATGGGCCTATTTTCGAATATTTTTAAAGCGCGTGACAAACCACAAAATCGAACTGCAGGGAGCAACTATAGTTTCCTTTTTGGCGGCTCGACAAGCGGCAAGCCTGTTAATGAGCATACAGCCATGCAAATGACTGCAGTGTATTCCTGCGTGAGGATATTAGCAGAGGCTGTGGCAGGGCTTCCCCTTCATCTATATAAATACACCGATAGCGGTGGTAAGGAGAAAGCACTTTCTCATCCGCTATATTTTTTATTACATGATGAGCCAAATCCAGAGATGAGTTCTTTCGTTTTCCGCGAGACGATGATGACTCATCTTTTATTATGGGGCAATGCCTATGCTCAGATTATTCGAAACGGCAAAGGTGAAGTCATAGCACTGTATCCACTAATGCCAAATCGAATGTCTGTGGATCGAGATTCCAGTGGCAATCTCTATTATTCCTACACCAGGTATTCCGATGATGCACCAACGATGAACGGTGTGGCGGTTACATTAAGACCAAGCGATGTACTTCATATTCCAGGTTTAGGCTTTGATGGTCTTGTGGGTTACTCGCCGATTGCTATGGCTAAGAATGCTATAGGTATGGCAATAGCATGTGAGGAATATGGAGCTAAGTTCTTTGCTAATGGGGCAGCACCAGGAGGGGTACTTGAACATCCTGGCACCATTAAAGACCCTCAGAAAGTAAGGGAAAGTTGGAATGCAGCCTATCAAGGGAGTAGCAACTCTCATCGCGTAGCAGTACTTGAAGAAGGCATGAAATACCAGCCAATTGGTATCTCGCCGGAGCAAGCTCAGTTTTTAGAAACAAGGAAATTTCAAATCAATGAAATCGCTCGAATTTTCCGCGTACCTCCACATATGGTTGGGGACTTGGAAAAGTCGAGTTTTTCTAATATTGAACAGCAATCACTGGAGTTTGTGAAATACACTTTGGACCCTTGGGTTATTCGCTGGGAACAGGCCATAAGCAGGGCGCTTTTAAGATCAGATGAAAAGAAACAGTATTTTTCCAAGTTTAACGTAGATGGTTTACTTCGTGGAGATTATGTTTCTCGAATGAGCGGCTATGCAACCGCCAGACAAAACGGATGGATGAGCGCCAATGATATTAGGGAGCTTGAGAACTTAGACCGAATTCCACCTGAGCTTGGAGGAGATTTATACCTAATTAACGGCAATATGACCAAACTTGCGGATGCGGGCATATTTGCAAATAAAGAAGGATTGGAGGAAATAGCCAAATGAAAAAGTTTTGGAACTGGGTGCGTGATTCAGATACACAAACACGAACCCTCTACCTTAACGGTGCAATTGCAGAGGAGAGTTGGTTTGAAGATGATGTTACTCCTGCAGCTTTTAAAGCAGAGCTTATGAGTGGCGAAGGAGACATTGTTGTTTGGATCAACTCTCCCGGTGGCGATTGTATCGCAGCATCACAGATTTACAACATGCTGATGGATTACAAAGGCAATGTCACTGTAAAGATTGACGGTATTGCAGCTTCAGCCGCATCGGTCATTGCAATGGCAGGAACAGAAGTCTTAATGTCACCAACCTCACTCATGATGATCCATAACCCATTCACCATAGCCATTGGTGATAGTGAGGAGATGCAAAAGGCAATGCAAATGTTAGATGAAGTAAAGGAAAGTATCATCAATGCTTATGAACTGAAAACCGGTTTATCACGAACAAGGCTATCTCATCTTATGGATGCAGAAACATGGCTTAATGCCAATAAAGCGATTGAGCTTGGTTTTGCTGATGACATCATGTTTAGGACTGGAGAAAGTACTGTACAAGATAGTTTTGTGTTTAGCCGAAGAGCAGTGACCAATTCATTAATGGATAAGCTTAAGAAACCAGTTGTTAAACAATCAACCGAGCCGCTTTATGAGCGGCTTAATTTATTAAAATATTAGGAGGAAATAAAAATGAGTAAAATTCTTGAACTGCGTGAGAAACGCGCAAAAGCATGGGAAGCGGCAAAGGCATTTCTTGATTCAAAACGTGGCAGTGATGGGCTTGTCTCTGCAGAGGATGCGCTAACCTACGACAGAATGGAAGAGGACATTGTTAATCTTGGAAAGGAAATCGCAAGACTGGAACGCCAAGAGGCACTTGAAGCAGAACTTAACAAACCTGTGAATATGCCTCTTACTGGAAAACCAAATATTCCAGGGATGGAAACAAAGACTGGAAGAGCAAGTGATGATTATAAGAAGGCATTCTGGAATGTCATGCGAAGCAAAAATCCTAGACATGATGTACTCAATTCCCTCTCTGTAGGAACTGATTCTGAGGGTGGATATCTTGTTCCAGATGAATTTGAACGTACCCTAATTCAAACCCTTGAGGAAGAAAATGTGTTCCGTAAGCTGGCAAAAATTATTCAGACCTCAAGCGGTGACAGAAAAATTCCTGTTGTAGTGACCAAAGGAACTGCGGCTTGGCTTGATGAAGGCGAGGAATTTGATGAGAGTGATTCTGTATTTGGTCAGACTTCCATTGGTGCATATAAGTTGGGTACGATGATCAAAGTCTCGGATGAACTTTTAAACGATAGTGTATTTAATCTTGAAAGCTATATTTCCACTGAGTTTGCCAGAAGAATTGGAGCAAAGGAAGAGGAAGCATTTCTTGTTGGGGATGCTGACGGAAAACCTACAGGCATCTTTAATGCTACTGGTGGAGCACAGCTTGGGATTACTGCAGGTTCGGCTACAGCTATTACAGCAGATGAGATTATCGATCTTGTCTACTCATTAAAAGCACCATACAGAAAAAATGCAGTGTTCTTAATGAATGATGCAACGGTGAAAGCAATCCGTAAACTAAAAGACGGACAGGGCCAATATCTATGGCAGCCTTCGCTGACTGCGGGTACTCCAGATACATTGCTAAACCGTCCAGTATATACTTCAGCCTACGCGCCAATTATTGAGGCTGGGGCAAAGACCATCGCATTTGGTGACTTTGGTTACTACTGGATTGCGGACAGACAAGGACGTTCTTTCAAGCGTTTAAATGAGCTATTTGCAACCACTGGTCAAGTTGGTTTCCTTGCAAGTCAACGTGTAGACGGTAAACTGATCCTTCCTGAGGCTGTTAAAACCCTACAGCAAAAGGCTTAATGGGAGGTGCAAATGATGAGTTATAACACGAAGAATTATACAGAGCAAGGTGGAGAAAAGACCGTAATCGGTGGTGAGCTTGTCATAGAAGAGGGGGCCAAAGTAACCGGTCTCCCTGTTCTTGAGAATCAACCAGCAAGCACTGCGGCTACTGTAGAGGACTTGGTAACGGACTTTAATGCCCTTTTAACCAAGTTAAAAGCCACTGGACTAATGGTAGAGGATACTCCGTAGAGAAAGGAAGGTGACGGTGATGACACTGTTTGAAAAGGTAAAGGCAAATCTAATTCTTGAGCATGATCGTGATGATGAACTTCTTCAGACATACATCACCACTGCAACCTCCTATGCGGAGAGTTACCAGCATCTGCCGGAAGGTCATTATAGCGAAAATGCAATGCCGCCAACTACGGAGCAAGCCATCATCATGCTGTCATCCCACTTCTATGAAAGTCGGGATGGCAGTACGGGTGGCTTTTTTGCTGATAATGTGCAGGCAGGCCAGCAGGTTTGGAATACGGTAAATTTACTGCTTAGGCTTGATCGGGATTGGAAGGTGTAGCGTATGAGCTTTGGAAAAATGAATACCTTTATAGATATTATTTCTGTTGAAACAGCAAAAGACAGTGAGGGTTTTAGTAAACCCACTGACACCATTGTTGCGTCTGTTCGTGCCTATAAGGAAGACCGTCACGGGAATGAAAAATGGGCCAATAGAGCAACCTTCTCTGAAGCCACCGCACTGTTTTGCTTTCGTAAGATACCAGATATTCCGGTGTCTACCAAGATGGTCATTGCGTGCAGTGATGGACGATACGAAATTACAAGTGTGGAAGATGTGAAAGGAAAAGGTATGTATATTGAAGTTTTGGCGAAAAAGGTGGTGGCATCAAGTGGCTAAAGCAGATGTTAAAATGCCGGAGGATTTTCTTCTAAAACTTTCAAAGCTGGGTGATAAGACAGATGAAATTATACCGAAGGTGCTGGAATCAGGAGGGGAAGTAGTTCTAGAAAGAGTAAAGTCAAATTTACAAGGGACTATTGGTAGTGGAACAAAAGAAAAAAGCCGGTCTACGGGTGAACTAGTCGATTCCCTTGGTGTCTCCCCTGCTAAGCTAGATCGAAACGGTAATTTTAATGTAAAAGTGGGTTTTAAAGAACCAAGAAGAAATGGTGAAAGCAATGCCAAGATAGCCAATATCATAGAGTATGGGAAATCCGGTCAACCGCCCAAACCATTTTTAAAGCCAGCAAGAAGGACTTCAAGAAAAGCCTGTATAGAAGCAATGAAACAGCGATTTGATGAAGAGGTGGATAAGATATGAGCATCTTAAAAGAATTAAATCTCATCGCAGATATGTGTAGCATTCCAGTAGAGACAGGTGTTTTTTCTGGTGTGCCTCCTGATGTTTATCTTGTAATCACACCTCTTGTCGATTTGTTTGAGGTTCATGCTGATAACAATCCTGAATATGAAGTGCAGGAAGTTAGACTTTCCCTATTTGTAAAAGGTAACTATATAGGCATTAAAAATAATTTAGTCCGCACTCTTTTGGATGCGGATTTTACAATAACAGACCGTAGGTATATCGGGCATGAAGATGATACTGGCTACCACCACTATGCCATTGATGTGGCAAAACCTTATGAATTTAAATTAGAAATGGAGGAATAAAATATGGCTACAATTGGTCTTGATAGACTTTATTATGCAAAAATCACCGAGGATGCAAGCGGTGATGAGACTTATGAAACCCCTGTGCCCTTGGCAAAAGCCATCAGTGCAGAACTGTCGGTGGAACTTGCTGAGGCAACGCTTTATGCCGATGATGGTGCGGCTGAAATCATTAAAGAGTTCAGAAGTGGCACATTAGCGCTTGGCATTGATGATATTGGTGTGACTGCCGCAGGAGATCTCACAGGAGCAACCATTGATGACAATCATGTGCTCATTTCAACCAGTGAAGACGGCGGTGACCCTGTTGCGGTAGGCTTTAGAGCTAAAAAAGCAAACGGAAAGTATCGTTATTTTTGGCTGTATCGTGTCAAGTTTGGTATCCCGGCCACTAATCTGGCTACCAAAGGCGATAGCATTACCTTCTCAACGCCAACCATTGAAGGGACAGTGCTACGCAGGAATAAATTGGATGGTCAGGGCAGGCATCCTTGGAAAGCAGAAGTTAACGAGGGTGATGAAGGAGTCACACAATCAATTATTACCGGATGGTACAACGAAGTATATGAACCTACATTTGCTGCCTCTGGTGGCACTGAAGAATAGGAGGATGTTCCATGGATAACGAACGCAGCGCAAAGATTACTATTAGTGGTCAAGAGTATGAACTTATTTTAACGACTAAGGCTACAAAAGAAATTGCAGGAAGATATGGTGGGCTTGAAAACCTGGGTGAAAAGCTTATAAAATCAGAAAACTTCGAGATGGCACTGGATGAGATTGTCTGGTTGATTACATTAATGGCCAATCAAAGCCTACTTATTTATAACCTGCGAAATCCGAATGATAAGAAGAATCTTCTCACGCAAGAAGAGATTGAACTTCTTACTTCACCTTTGGAGCTTGCCACATATAAAAACGCACTGATGGAAGCGATGTTTAAAGGGACGAAACGAAATATTGCATCGGAAGATGACTCAAAAAACGCACAAACCGGGTAAATGAGGAGGAGCTCTTTACCCGGCTTTTATATTACGGAACAGTCCATTTAAATCGTACTGAAGAGGAAACATGGCTTACACCTCTTGGGCTTTTGATGGATTTATGGGAATGTCACAAACAGTTCCTTGGACTGAGCAAGCAAAAAAGGGAGATTTCCATAGATGATGTTATTCCCTATGGTATTTGATTTTTAAAGGAAGGAGGCGGTGATTTTGGCAGATAACTTTGGGCTCAAAATTGGTGTTGAGGGCGAGAAGGAATTTAAAAGTGCACTTCGTGACATCAATCAGACATTTAAGGTTCTGGGATCTGAGATGAAACTGGTATCCTCACAGTTTGATAAGCAGGATAAATCTGTCCAGGCCTTAACAGCAAGAAATGAAGTTTTAAATAAGGAAATAGATGCACAAAAGAATAAAATCGGTACTTTGGAAGCTGCTCTTAAAAATGCCGCTGAATCCTTTGGTGAAAATGATAAGAGAACGCAGGCTTGGCAAATCCAGCTTAATAATGCCAACGCTGATTTAAATAAGATGGAACGGGAGCTTGGTGAAAATAACAAAGCACTAAATGAAGCCAGTGAAGGTTTTGATGAAGCGGGAAATGAAGCGGACGATTTTGGTGATGAGATAAAAAAGAGTGCCAACGTTGCAGATGATGCGGGAGGAAAATTTGAGAAACTAGGCAGTATTGTCAAAGGAATCGGTGTGGCAATCGGAGCGGCTATGGCCGCCATTGGAACTGCTGCAGTTGCCGCCGGTAAAAAGCTTTATGACATGGCTAATGATGCGGCTGCAGCTGGAGATGAGATTGATAAAGCAAGTCAACGCATAGGACTTTCCAGAAAAGGCTATCAAGAGTGGGACTATGTGCTTTCGCAAAATGGTGCAAGCATATCTACTTTAGAAAATGGCATGAAAAAACTAAATAACACGGTTGATGATGCCATCAATGGTAGTACTTCTGCCACTGATAAATTCAGGCGATTAGGAATCTCAATGGAAGATCTCCAAGGGAAATCAAGAGAAGAAATCTTTGAGATGACTGTGAGAGGGCTGCAGGGGATTGCTGATGAAGGCGAAAAAGCGGCCATTGCCAATGATCTCCTTGGAAACTCATCCGTGGAACTAGCAGCCCTTTTAAACCAAACGGCAGAAAGCACAGAAGACTTGAAGAACAAAGCCAGCGAGCTAGGGCTGGTGATGAGTGATAAATCCATCGATGCTGCAGTCGAGTATACCGATGCCATGGATAATCTTACCCGTTCTTTTACTGGTGTGAAAAACAATATCACTTCCCAACTCCTCCCCGGCTTTACCATGATCCTTGATGGTCTTACAGGTCTAATCACAGGGCAAGAAGGTGCAGCGGAACAGTTAAAAGCTGGAGCCAAAGAAACGGTAGACCAGATAGCAGTAATTCTTCCCCAAATCTTAGATGTGGTCACTGGACTCATAGCTGCCATTGCAGAAGTTGCTCCTGAGCTAGTCATTGCTCTTGTTAACGGTATTTTGGATAATTTACCAACACTGATTGATGCAGCGACAAATATTATTATGACCATAGTGGGCGGTCTTATTGAGGCATTGCCACAGATAACTCAAGGGGCGCTTCAGTTGGTACTAACGTTAGTGGATGGAATCATTGCCAATCTCCCTGCCCTTGTTGAGGCGGCACTTGTGATGATTGTTACCCTTGCCACTGGCATTGGTGAAGCACTGCCGGAACTAATTCCGTCCATCGTAGAAGCCGTGATTTTGATTGTAGAAACATTGATTAATAATCTTGATTTGGTCCTAGAAGCGGCTTTTCAAATTATCAGTGGTTTGGCACAAGGTATCTTAAATGCACTGCCTACCTTAATTGAGGCTTTACCACAAATTATTAGTAGCATTATTACTTTTATCACCACAAATCTACCTAAGATTATTGAGATGGGTGTTCAGCTGACTATTCAGCTTGCGGCAGGATTGATTCGGGCTATTCCGCAGTTAGTGGCACAAATTCCTCAGATTATTACAGCCATAGTGACTGGTTTAGGAAAAGCCATACCGGCCATTATTGATGTGGGTAAAAACATCGCCAGAGGGCTCTGGGACGGTATTGCCTCCATGGTGACTTGGCTTAAAAACAAAGTCAGTGATATGGTTGGTGGAATTGTCAAAGGAGTTAAGGGACTTTTAGGCATCCGATCTCCATCTCAAGTTTTCGCAGGTATTGGTGAAAACATGGGTGAAGGTATCGGTGTAGGATTTGAGAAGGCCATGGATGATGTTAGTGAAGATATGCAAAAGGTCATCCCCACAGATTTTAATTTAGACTCCGATGTAAATGTAAATGGTGGTGCAGGTGGCGGATATGGAATGCTTGGTGGCTCTTTAATTACCATTCAGCAGATGATTGTACGAAGTGAAGATGATATTAGAAAGATATCACAAGAACTCTACAATTTAATGCAGACCGGTTCTCGAGCACAGGGGCGCTTTATAACGACGTAAAGGAGGGCGATGTATGGGATTTATTTATAACGGCATTAGTTCAAAGAACATGAAGATAAAAGCAAGACTCACAAGCTGGCAGGCATCGCCCGCTCTTAGAAACTCTTATGAAATGGTGCCGGGGAAAGCGGGTGTTGCCGATTTTGGTTGTGATAGCTCAGAGCGAATCATTATCGTTAATTGTAATGTATACCCACAAAAAAGTTTTGCTGATCTAGTAGGTGTATTGGATGGGTTAGCTGAATGGTTAAACCCCATGAATGGTTTGAAACAACTTGTATTGGATGATATTCCGGATCGTTACTTTTATGCCCGTCTTACTGAACAGGTGGATTGTGAGAGGCTACTTAGAACGGCAGGGGCATTTGATCTTAAGTTTATATGCCCAGATCCTCATGCTTATGCTTTGACTGATGAGCAATTTACACTTTCCAGTGAAGGCAACCATGAGATTGAAAGATTAACCGGAAATGCTGACTCAGAACCCGTTTATCAACTTAAGGGGACAATTAGCAGTTCATCCTCCACCTATATTTCGATTACAACAAATGGTGAAGAATTACGAGTTGTTGGAGCTTTGACCGCAGATGAAGTTCTTGTCATTGACAGTGGACTAGTGACAGCCAAAATAACGGATACAAACGGAAACACATTGAGAAATGGTTTGCCAGGCTTGGATGAGCTGAATTTTCCTGTTCTTCATAAGGGAGACAATGAAATAGCTATCACTGTGGCGGGAGCAACATTTTCTGAATTAAGGATTCTGGCTAAGAGCAGATGGAGGTGATAAGGTGGCCATTAAGTCGATTTTAACAGTGCAAACAGATTTCACAGGCGAGTATCCAGTAAGTGATCAAACCGTTGGACTTTGGCGATTTAATGAATCAGCGCCAGATGGAAACACCATGCTTTTAGATGCATCGGGCAATAACAGAAACTTCTTTGTTTCCGGATGGTCAGGAACTTCAGCTAGTTTGGTTTTAGGTAGACTCGGGAGATTTTTCAGGCAAAACATTGTCAATCCTACAAGTGAAAGAACCCATTTAGTGGCTACCAATGACGGTAGCTTTTTTAGTGATTTAGGAGAAAAAATCGTAGTGGGTGGATGGATTAACCCGACAACTTATTCTATTGGTCAAAATTTTATTCCCATTTTTAATACCAGACATGGACCAGGACAACCGATTTTCTATGTCTCCTTATACCAAGGAAGATTAAGACTAATGCTTTACAATGCATCGGGTTCGCTGATTTATGATCAAACGGAAACACCAAGTATTACGCTTAGGAATAATGGTTGGTATTTTATAGCGTCCATTATTGAAGTAAATAGCAAAAGAGTACAAAATTTGGTCTGTGACCGAAGTGATGGTGCTGTTTGGCAATCGCCCCTTAGAACTTTTACAGGAGATTTGAATCAAAATTGTGTTGCCAATATTGTCATGGGAATGCTCGCTGACACTTATTATTACGCGGGCGGATTTGATGATTGGTTTTATGAAAAGAATTCTTCACTGACCATGGAGGATCTAACTTCCTACTTCAAATCTTCTATCTTGGCAAATGGTGGTGACAGTACCGCTGATGTAGACGCCATAACGGAACCGGGTACTGTTATGCTGAAGGCAACAAGTGGTGTTTATGCTCAAAATGGTCAGCTTTATACAACCGCAGCTGCCTGTGGTCTTGCAGGAACAGGACGAGTATCAGTAACCAGCGAATACACAGCAGGGGTAACAGCCATCTCCCTTGTTGAAACCTCTACCTCTGATGATTTAGTCAGTTGGACACAGTGGCAGTCAGTGGGACCCAGCGGAGAACTTCAGTCACCGAATAGAGCTTATATTCGTTATAGAATTACTTTGACGACTCAAGATACAACAAGAACACCTAAGCTTATAGAAATACAGCTTCATGATATTCCGAAACCACCTTATGAGAGGCTCGGATTTGCAAGACCCGTTGTTTTGGATACCAACGGTGCGTGGGAAGCGGTGTTAGAAAATGCCTTTGACATCATTGTAACCAGTGAGGTAAATGGCGCCGATATCTTGGAGTTTAAGTTGCCATTTCATGATTCCAAGCGAGAGTCCCTAGATAATGAGAAACAGGTGCAGATTGTAAATGATGTGTACCGAATTCGGACCACGACAGATGAGAAAACTTCTGATGGACGAGTGATCACACAAGTGTATGCGGAAGCTGCCTTTTATGATCTTTCATTCAGCGCGGCAAAAGAGCCGATGGATTTTGTCGCTGAAACACCAGAGGCTCCTATGCATTATGCCCTGATTGGTACAGGCTGGGCTTTAGGGAATGTCACGGTAAGTACAAGGAGAACATGGCAATCTACCGAGAAAAACGCGCTATCAATTCTTCGAGCCACACAGAACATTCATGGTGGAGATTTAATATTTGATAGTGCTAATAGGTTGGTGCATCTTCTGACATTTGGTGGCACAGATAGTGGAGCTTTATTCTGCTATAGAAAAAACATGAAAAGCATACAAAGGGTAGTAGATACAAGAAGCTTAATCACTCGACTTTATGCATATGGAAAAGATGGGATGACATTTGCCTCTATTAATGGAAATAAAGAATATGTGGAGGACTACAGTTACTCATCAGAAGTAAGAGTGGCAACCCTTGATGCCTCATCCTTTAGCAATCCTTATCAGATGCTCGAGTTTGCTAATATGCGATTAGCACAGTATTCAAAGCCTAGAATTTCCTATGTTCTTTCAGCTATGGATTTATCTGTGCTGACGGGCTATGAACATGAAGCTTGGAATCTTGGAGATATCGTTACCGTGGATGATAAAGACTTAAATTTGTCAGTAAAAACTCGTGTGGTGCGCAGGCAGTACAATCTACAAGAGCCATGGAAAACAGTGCTGGAGCTATCCACCACCTTAAGAGAATTAGGGGATGCATCTGCTGGGTGGGATAAAGCTGCCGATATTTTATCCTCAGCCGATGTCCTTGACCGGCAGGAAGTAAAAGATTTAGTCCCCTTTAACCATCTGAGAAATTCAAGAGCCGATGACGGAATCACCTACTGGCTCAATTCAGGGTTTGATGTTGATCCAAACAATGGCGTCTCAGGAGATGCTTCCTTTAAAGCTGATGGGGTTTTAGGCATGACAAAAAGTCTATCCCAAACTATCTATCCAGCAAGTAGGAGGAGTTACACATTCTCAGCTCAGATTGCATCAGAGAATCTTCAAAAAGGCCCTAATGGGCAAGTCGGCATTGAAGTTATGATTGAATACGAGGATGGTACAACCGAAACAAGGTTTATTGATCTCTTTTAGGAAGGAGTGGTGCTATGGCTTATTTTTTCCATACAGCTCATGTCATCTCACCGAGAGGGTTTAGCAAGATAAAGGCTCTAACCATTCGTATATATGTTTCTGATTGCACAGGCGCAGTATTCTTTACTGATATGCTTTTACAAGGAGGCTCTATTGCTACAGGCTGGACTCCCCATGTATCAGAAATTAAATGGACACTAGATGGGTAGGTGGTGATATTGTCAGTTTCTTTTACTAGATTTGCAGAGACCATTCATTGCAAAGAAGAAAAGCGTGTTGTTAGCATAACGGTGGAACTACTTTTAGAAGACTGCACCGGTACGGTTTATTTTACCGACATTCAAGCGCAAGAAGGAGACCGCTTGACGGGTTACACAATCAATACAGAAACCATGCTCCAGAAATTTAGGCAGAATAATAGCATTGTGCCTGTTCGTTTTTATAACGGAGTGGTTCGTAGTAGTGAAACAATCATTCTCTTTAATCTTGGTAAAACCTCAGCTGGTCTTGATTGTCACATTTACCCGATACAGGGTATGCAAGCAGGAGGTATTGAGTTATCTCAAGGAGCTGGAGCACATAAGGTTAAGTTTAAAGATTCCATAAACCCAGGAGACACACTTTCTCTTTTAGCCTCTACCAGGCAGTGTTTGAAAAATGGGAGCCCTTCTGAAAAAGAGGGCTTTTTTCAATACACCGCAGCTAGTGATAGTAAGCATGTGGTGAAGTTAGAAGATAGAAAATCTGCCAGGGTATTATTCGAGTTTCAAGAAATGCAGGAAGGAAGTGAACGCCCATGAGAGATTATTTAAAAGGAAAGCGGTGCATGGTTTGGAGTTTCATGGGCAATGCTCGTATGTACCAAGCCTTACGTGATTATGGTGATCGCTTGGATACCGTAGGGATTTTTACCTTTGAAGTAGATATTACCGGAACAATAACAGAAACAGGTACAAGCATCTCCAGCATGCTTACTTACATCAACCGATGGCCACATATCAAGTGGCTGCTTACAATCATGAATCATGGTACAGCATCCATTTTTACAGCCCTTAGAAATAATACAAACGGCGCGAAGGATAAATTCCTTACTGAGATTATTCGTATTATGAATAAATACCCTTGGTGCACTGGAGTGGATATAGACTTAGAGCGTGGTGGTGGCTATGAAAATAAGGATGCGGCCAATGCTCTCTTTCAAGATATCTATAATACGGTTAAAGCATACAATCCATCTAAACTCGTGAATATTTGCTTACCCGGCATGACAGGGGTACAAGGCTCCGTTGGTGGTGAAAACTGGTGTGTTTATGAAGATTTAGATCCCTACTGCGATACAGCAGCAATCATGAGTTATGGCATGGCTTGGGCGGGTTCTGCACCGGGACCTGTATCCCCTAGGAATTGGCTGGAAGGGACCTATGATTATGCGGCTCGCGTAATGACTCCTGAAAAAGTGTTCTTTGGACTGCCTGCTTATGGTTGGAACTGGAGGATACACGATTCTCCTGCGAATCTAGGCATTACCTACCGAGGAATTTCCAACACCTATTATGCAGCCCAAAACTGGATGACTGGAGTCTATAACTTCACAAATGATGCTCCTCCCCAACCTCGTATTCCTATCATTGCGTATTGGGATGATTACGATAAGGTTCCTTGGGCTTTACCGCAGGTGTATGACTACATGGAAGGGTGGGATGCGGTTTCAAGAACGTATCCGTTAATTGGAGAAACCTATAACAGGCGCAGATATTTGACAGCTTATAGTAAACAGCAAAGAACTGAGTTTGGCACAATCTATGTAGACCGGACTGGAGGAAGTCCAGATAGCCATACTGGGAACGTGTCCGTTTCTACTCAAATGGTAACCCTTGGAGAAGGAGGCGAAGCAGAATATGAATTTGAAATAGCTACTGCCGGTGTTTATGATGTTGCATTCCGTATCTCTTTTCCCTTTTGGGATAAGAATGGTATTCATGTTGCTTTGGATGGTGTAAGTTCTACTTTTAGTGAGAATAGACTATGGTGGCCATATTGGCGCACAACTTGCTGGCTTTCCTTGTCTTCGGGTGTATATCTTTCAGCCGGCACGCACACAATCAGCGTCAGTGCGCTAGTACCAGGTGTGCAGTTTTATGGATTTCGTGTATGCTCTAATTTCTATGAGAGTCCTTCTGCAGGAGAGGCAGAATTTATGTTATCACCACGAATGTTTAAAGATGTTAACGGAGTGATGGCTGAACCGGATCGAGGATTTAAGCTAACCACAGAGGTGCTACGTCGAAAAGCAGACTCTGCACTAGTTTGGTATGAAGACTTTAGGGATGACAACCCCTTACCATCTAGTTATTGGACAGCTTTAAGTGGACAGTGGCAGGTGTGGAGAAATCCTAATCAAACAACTAGTCGTCCCTACTCACAGCTTGATGGATCAGGAGAGTTGGCATGGAATTACACAGGTTTTTCAGATGTTCATTTACGAGTAAGAATAGCATTTGCACCGGAAGGAAATGGCCGAGCGGGGGTATTTTGCGGGGATGTATTTTGCTGTCTTAATTTCAATACGCAACGCATCGAGCTTTATAAAGGTTCTTCCCTACTAGGTAGTACTGCCACTGAGATCATAAAAACAACAGAGGCAAATCTTCGTTCCAATCCGAGAATGTACACCGTTGAAATGAGGATTAGAGGTAACTCGGTAAGGGTCTATTCAGGGGCAAGTAATACTCTTCGATTTACTGCAACCCTTAATGGGTTTTCAGGAGGTTATGCAGGGGTTCGTTCTGATGGTCGCATTCTTTGTGAACTATTAAGGTTGGGAGATGCTTGGGTCTATGAACCGTATGAAAGGTTTGATGTGATATTTCCAGGAGGAACGACCGTAGAGTATGGAAGGCTTTCAAGGACTGGTGTGACTTGGGATAATGAGTTTCAGGTATTCGCTGTAAATAGTGATGTGGAGGAGTCTTCAACAAGAAGCCAAGACATCTCCATGGATTATGATTTCTTTCACTCAGGAGTCTTGCCACTTGTATGCGGAAATGATTATTCAGTAAAAGTCGTGCCTAAGGATATCAATGTTTGGATCTCTCGCCTATTTCTTGGAGATGCTGATGGTTTTTCAATTCTTTATTACCAGGACGTAGACAGCCTTGTTTATTGGGCAAATGAAGCAGCATATCGGTGGAAACTTAGAGGAATTGCCATTTGGTCTTTAGGACAGGAGGACATGAGATTATGGGAGGCACTGCCTAAACAAATATAAACGAATCAATTATAACGATCCAAGAGTGTTTGCGAAGATGCAGGCACTCTTTTTATATATTCAAAATCATGAAGGAGGTAAAAGTCATGAAGGAAATTTGGAACTGGGTACAAGTGGCACTAACTGCATTAGGCGGATTCTTGGGATGGTTTTTAGGAGGGTTTGATGGGTTTTTATATGCATTAGTTACATTGATGGTGGCTGATTATATCACTGGTGTCATGTGCGCCATTGCCTACAAAAAACTATCCAGCGAAGTCGGTTTTCGAGGCATTTTTAAGAAGGTGCTTATTTTTGTAATGGTTGGAATCGGCCATATTATCGACACGAACCTTATAGGAGACGGTAGCATGCTCCGAACCGCCATCATCTTTTTCTATTGCTCCAATGAAGGGGTTTCCATGTTGGAAAATGCAGGGCGCTTAGGATTACCGATACCAGAGAAATTAAAGGATATTCTTGCTCAGCTGCATAACAAAGGAGGAGAGCAATAATGAATCTCAGAAAGCTTATTTTTACAGAGAATGCTTGCTACAAGGCAGGCAGAAAGATTACACCAAAAGGCATCATGGTTCATAGCACCGGAGCGAACAATCCAAATTTACGCAGATATGTTGGACCGGATGATGGTCTGTTAGGAGTAAATCAATATAATAATCATTGGAATCAAGACAGACCAGATGGAAGACAGGTTTGTGTCCATGCCTTTATAGGGAAACTTAAAGATGGCTCCATTGCAACTTATCAAACCCTACCATGGAATCATAGAGGTTGGCATGCTGGAGGCGATGCAAATAACACACATATTGGCTTTGAAATCTGCGAGGACGGTTTGACCGATGCCTCGTATTTTAATGCGGTCTATAAAGAAGCGGTGGAGCTATGTGCATATCTTTGTAAGGAGTATAAACTCGACCCGATGGCTGACGGTACTATTATCGGCCACTATGAAGGGTATCAACGAGGGATTGCATCCAATCATGCTGATCCAAGGCATTGGTTTTCAAGATATGGTAAGAGCATGGCCACTTTTAGAACAGAGGTTAAAAAGTTACTTTCAGCAGATGAACCACCTGCTGGGGGCTCTGAAAATACAACCTATCCTGAAAAGATGACTACTGGCTATTACCGTGTTAGAAAGACTTGGGCAGATGCGAAGTCACAGCTTGGGGCATATCGTATCCTTTCCAATGCAAAGGCACAGGTTGATAAAAACCCAGGTTATTATGTTTTCAACAACGATGGCATGATTGTATATCCCACCGGTAGCACCTCTTCACCAACTTACAAAGAGTATACGGTAGTTAAAGGTGATTCTCTCTGGGCAATTGCAGACAAGTTACTCGGTAGCGGCACAAGATACACAGAGATTGTTAAACTCAATAATTTAAAATCAACGATTATCTATACCGGTCAAAAACTGAAAATCCCTAATTAAGCATGATGCCCTTGGAGGTTTAAAATAAAATGGACCCAAAGTCAAGGACAAAGTAAAAAAAGCCTATGCAACTAGTTTGAGAAGCTGCTCCCGGTACTTGGCCGGAGGCAGCTTTTTCAGGTTCCACTGACCCCGTTCTTCATTATAGTATTGGATATAGTCATCCACGATTCCCTTTAGCTCATCCAGACTTCCACAGGATTGGTAGGAGATTTCATCCTTCAAGTGTCCGAAGAAGGATTCCTGGGGAGCATTGTCCCAACAGTTGCCACGCCTTGACATGGATTGACCCAGATTGCACTCGCTTAATTTCTTCTGGAAGGCAGGGCTAGTGTAGTGAACACCCTGATCGGAATGGACAAATGCATCGTGTCGCAGAGAATTCCCTTGGTTACGTATAAGGTGCTCAATGGTCTGCAAAGAGATATCAAGTTTTAGGTTATCCGACACGTAATGGGCTAAGATCTCTTTAGTAGCACCATCCTTGATGGTGGAGAGGTAGCCGAGGAACCCATTCTTTCCTGGTAGATACGTTATATCGGTAAGAAGAACTTTACCAGCTACACCCTGATCAAATTGGCGCTGTAGTGTATTGGCGACAGTGTTATGCTCCTTCGTCGCTTTTGCGATTCGACGGTATGGATTGGCTTTTCGGATCGGGCAGACAATCTCAAATTTGCGCATCAATCGTTGAACCTTCTTGCGATTCACTACGACTCCTTTCTGGTTACGAAAATACATTACAATGCTTCGTGAACCCTTCTTGTACCCGCGGTACGAATAGGCTTCCTCGATATGCTCTTTCCATTCCTGATCCTCCTGCTCCCGAGCTTGGCGGGCGGGAGAGTTCGTTACATAGTTATAGTATCCGGAGCGAGAAATACCCAGTAGGTCACAGCCATCTTGGATAGTACCAGTATAAGAGCCGTTGTTCTTCATCTGGCAGAGCAGTGCAAAGCTGTCACTTGGTCTTCCTGCGTTGCCTCGCCTCCTTTCGCTCCAATCTAACTTTTTTAGCAATTCCTTCTCCTGTTCAAGCATACTAATCTGCGCCTTTAACCGCTCAATCTCCTGCTCTGGTGTTCGATCTGTTTTCCGTGGTCTGCCAGAGCAATGTTTACGAGTATCCGCTAGGGAAAGGATGCCTTCTTCACGGTATCTCCTTCGCCATTTCTTGGCAAAGGACTTGATGCGCTGTTCGCCCAGCACTTCCACTGGGAAGCTGGCTTCTTGGAATATTTGCTTGGCAAGCTTCCCCTCAAGACTCTTTAACACGAAGTGTCGTTTGAATTCATCAGTATAGGTTATGCTCTTCTGCGAAGCAGCCTTAACGTACGGATTTGCCCGGAGGGCTTCAACTTGCTCTATTGTAAAAGTGCGTTTAGACATGGCGAGACTCCTTCTGATCTAGTAAGGGATTTAGGCTTTCTTATATATTTCATTATACAGAAATGGACCCTGCAAAGGGACTTTTTTTCGTGTCCACTTCACAGGGTCCATTTTAAAACTTCCTTGGGCATTTTTTTATTAAACCGTCAGATTTATGTATCTCCTGAGGCTACCAGGTAGAGGGCAACAAATAAAAGCGCCCTTTAGAAAGAGGTGATGGATATGAAGCACAATCTAAAAATTAGTGTTTCAAAGAAACCACAGACAGGCGGGATTGTTACTTACCGTAACTTTTCCGTGAGGGAGCGCATCCTTCGATTCCTTCTTGGGGGAAAACAGCGTGTAACGATTGTAATCCCCGGAGACAGCATCGAGGAACTCTCTATCTGTGAGATGACGAAAGGAGGAAATGACCTTGAGCAAAATAAAGTTACTGCTTGATGTGGTAAATGATATGCGAAGTCTTGCTGATAGCATACAAGCGGTTTGTGATGCAATGGCAGATAGCGATTCTGCTCCAAAAGAAACACCTACCACAAAGACAGAAAAAGCAAAGGAGCCGGATATTTCGCTGGAAAAAGTGAGAATGGTACTTGCCGAAAAAAGTCAGCTTGGCTTTACCGCTGAAGTGCGGGGCATCATCGGGAAGTATGGTGCTGACAAGTTAAGTGCTGTTGATAAGGCTTATTATGCTGACATCTTGAAAGATGCGGAGGTTCTTGGGAATGGGTAATCATGCAATATTATCTGCATCTTCATCACACAGATGGCTTCATTGTTTACCGTCTGCAAGGCTTGAACTTGAGTTTGAAAACACAAATGGAGAAGCAGCAAAAGAAGGTACAGCAGCCCATGCCCTCTCTGAACACAAGCTAAAAAAGGCACTTCGAATCAGAAGTAAGAGGCCTACATCAGAGTATGATTCAGATGAAATGGAAGAATGCACGGATGCCTACGTTGACTTCATCATGGAGCAGGTAGAACTTGCAAGAAAGTCTTGCACAGATCCTATCGTTCTTATTGAACAACGTCTTGACTTCTCTTGTTATGTTCCAGATGGTTTTGGGACAGGAGATTGTGTGATCATCTCAGATGATAGACTTCACATCGTAGATTTCAAATATGGTATGGGAGTGCTAGTGGATGCAGAGGACAATCCACAGATGAAACTGTATGCATTAGGCGCTTTAGAGATTTATGACAGCCTATACGACATCAAAGAAATATCAATGACAATTTTTCAACCACGAAGAGAAAATGTCAGCACATGGACTGTTTCGGTAGAAGAACTTAAAGCCTGGGCAGAAGAGGAACTAAAACCAAAAGCCGCAAAAGCCTATCAAGGTGAAGGTGAATATATGCCTGGTCCGTGGTGTACTTTCTGCAGAGCATCCAGCAGATGTCGTGCTAGAGCTGATGAAAATCTGAAACTAGCACAGATGGAGTTTAAGATGCCACAGTTACTTACAGATAGTGAGATAGAAGAAGTTCTAACCATTCTTCCCGACCTTACCAAATGGGCGAATGAGATAACTGCTTATGCGACAGACGCTGCAGTCAATCACGGTAAAGAGTGGCATGGTTTTAAGGTTGTGGAAGGTCGATCTGTTCGAAAGTATAAAGATGAAAATGCAGTAGCAGAAAAAGCTGTCATCAGCGGATACAAGGACATTTATCGTAAGAGCCTCATCCCTATGACAGAGATGCAAAAATTGATGGGTAAAACCAAATTTGAGGAAATTCTAGGAAACCTCATTTATAAACCACCGGGCAAGCCGACTCTTGTCCCTAACTCGGATAAAAGACCGGCGATGAACGTAGCTGATGCAAAAAACGAATTTAACGAAATTATGGAGGGTTAATATTATGAGTAAAATCGAAAACAGAACTAAAGTTATTACAGGTGTAAACACAAGGCTTTCTTATTTTCACGGATGGGAGCCAGTATCCATCAACGGTGGCACAGAAAAATATAGCGTATCTGTGCTTATTCCCAAAGACGATACAGAAACCATTAATGCTATAAATGCTGCAGTGGATGCAGCCATTGAGGAAGGCATCGCTAAATTTGGTGGAAAGAAACCGAACAAAGCGGCAATTAAACTGCCACTGCGTGACGGAGATGTAGAGCGTGATGATGAGGCTTATAAGGGGCATTATTTTATCAATGCCAATAGCAAAACTGCTCCACAGATTGTAGATAAAAGTGTTAAACCTATTATGGATCGCAGCGAAGTGTACAGCGGTTGCTATGGTAGAGTTTCACTCAATTTCTATGCTTTCAACTCAAACGGTAATAAGGGTGTTGCTTGTGGTTTGGGTAATATTCAAAAAATTAAGGATGGAGAGCCTCTTGGTGGAAAGACCTCTGCAGCAGATGATTTTTCAACGCTTGCAGATGATGACTTCCTTGCCTAAAAGAAAGGATCGATTGATGGTGGTGGAGGTACTTCCTCTGCCACCTATTTTTTAGGAATGGAGGTAGGAAATGAAGAATCTTGAAATCGATATTGAAACCTACTCATCTATAAACTTACAAAAGAGCGGAGTTTATCGCTATGTGGAGGCAGATGATTTTGAAATAATGTTGTTTGGCTATTCTGTTGATGGTGGCGAAGTTAAGGTGATAGATTTAATGGCCGGAGAAAAGATACCTGGCGATATACTGGATGCCTTAACTGATGAAGACATTACCAAGTGGGCATTTAACGCTCAGTTTGAACGTGTATGCCTTTCTCGTTACCTTGGATATCCTTTTGGATCTTATCTAAACCCTTCATCGTGGAAATGTTCAATGGTGTGGTCAGCCTATATGGGACTTCCCCTTTCTTTGGAAGGTGTGGGAGCCGTTCTTGGGCTTGAAAAACAAAAACTGACGGAAGGGAAAGACCTAATCAGATATTTTTGTGTTCCGTGTAATCCTACTAAAACAAATGGTGGTAGAAATCGTAATCTACCAAGTGATGAAATGGAAAAGTGGAGGAAGTTTATAGCTTATAACAAGCGTGATGTTGAAACAGAAATGTTAATTCAGCAAAGACTTATTAAGTTTCCTGTGCCAGTTGAAATATGGGATGAATATCTTCTCGACCAAGAAATCAATGACCGCGGCATTAAGGTAGACATGGATTTTGTAAAACAGGCGATTGCTACAGATGAGATTTCTCATACTAAGTTGATGAGTCAGATGCAGGAAATAACAGAACTTGATAACCCAAACTCGGTACAGCAGATGAAAGGTTGGCTCGCTGAAAATGGTCTTGAGACAGACACTCTTGGCAAAAAGGCTGTGGCAGAACTATTAAAGGATGCACCGGATGACTTGTCTGAAGTTCTTAAACTCCGTCAGCAGCTTGCAAAATCGTCCGTTAAGAAATATACGGCAATGGAGAATGCTGTTTGTGCAGATTTACGTGCCAGAGGAATGTTCCAATTTTATGGTGCAAACAGAACTGGTCGCTTTGCAGGAAGGCTTGTACAGTTACAAAATCTACCTCAGAACCATATGCCGGATTTAAAAGAGGCACGAGGCATAGTAAAGAGCGGTGATCATGAAACCCTTGAAATGCTCTACGAAGATATACCTGACACGCTCTCACAACTTATCCGCACAGCCTTTGTACCAAAAGAAGGCAATAAGTTTATAGTTGCTGACTTTTCGGCTATTGAGGCTCGTGTGCTGTCTTGGCTTGCGGGTGAACAGTGGCGAAATGAAGTTTTCGCAAATGGCGGTGATATATATTGTGCATCGGCATCACAGATGTTTAGAGTCCCTGTTGAAAAGCATGGTGTAAATGCTCATTTAAGGCAGAAAGGTAAAATTGCAGAATTGGCACTTGGTTATGGTGGATCAGTGGGTGCTTTAAAGGCTATGGGAGCCCTAGAGATGGGAATTTTAGAAGAAGAACTAAAACCCCTTGTTAATGCCTGGAGGCAGGCCAATCCGTACATCGTAAAATTCTGGTGGGATGTGGATAGAGCAGCTAAGAGGTGCATTAAGGAAAAAAAGTCTCAAGAAGTTCAAAATATCAAGTTTCATTACATGAGTGGAATGCTGTTTATTGTTCTTCCTTCTGGCAGAAAGCTTGCCTATGTAAAGCCTCGTATTGGAGAAAATATCTTCGGAGGTGAATCAGTTACTTATGAGGGAGTTGGTGCTACAAAAAAATGGGAGCGGATTGAAAGTTATGGACCCAAGTTTGTAGAAAACATTGTTCAAGCAATCTCCCGTGATATTTTAATGTATGCCATGAAGACACTTAGCACTTGTAACATCGTGGCTCATGTACACGATGAAGTAATTATTGAGGCTGATCAAAGCCTGTCACTTGATATGGTATGCAAGCAGATGGGCAGAGTACCTCCCTGGGCAAAGGGACTGCTCCTTGATGCCGATGGCTACGAATGCGATTTTTATAAGAAAGATTAAAGAAACCATCAGATTTCACCTCCCGCCGTGGCTACCAGGTAGGAGGTGTTTTTTTTATGAACATTATTGAAGTGAAAGATGGTTCTCCTATCAAGGGTGAGACAGAACCGATGTCAGAAGAACAGTTACAGAAAGAATATGACTTTTATATAGCTGAGAGCATTGTAGGCATGCTCTATAAAGAGGGCAAGATTACACAAGATGAACTACACAAAATATCAGCATTAAACCGCCAGAAATTCTCTCCGAAGTTAGCCGAGATAATGCCCTGAAACACTTGCTATTATTACCTTTTAGAGTGATATATGTAATAGCAGAAAGTGAGGTGAGATGATGAAAAAGATAACGAAAATAGATGAACTGCCCAAATCACAGCCATCAAAAAGCAAACTTCGAGTTGCCGCTTATGCAAGGGTTTCAACGGATAGTGATGACCAGCTGGTAAGCCTTAAAGCTCAGCGGGAACACTATGAAAACTATATTAAATCCAATCCGGAATGGGAGTTTGCCGGACTTTATTATGACGAAGGCATATCAGGCACAAAGAAGGAAAAACGACCTGAACTTCTCCGTATGATTCGTGATTGTGAAAGTAATAGGATTGATTTTATTATCACCAAATCCATCAGTCGTTTTGCACGAAATACCACGGATTGCCTGGAGCTGGTAAGGCTTCTAATGGATATCGGTGTTTATATTTATTTCGAGAAAGAAAATCTGAATACAGGTGATATGGAAAGTGAATTAATGCTTTCTATTTTATCTGGTTTTGCTGCTGAAGAGTCCGCGTCTATTTCACAGAACACAACATGGTCAATCAGTAAAAAGTTTCAAAATGGCAGTTACATTATTGGCACTCCGCCATATGGCTATGCAAACGTAAATGGTGAGATGGTTATTGTTCCTAAAGAAGCTGAAATAATCAAACGTGTTTTTGCAGAGTGCCTTTCAGGGAAAGGTGGAAGTGTTATCGCAAAAGGCCTAAATAGAGACAAAATCCCTGCAAGAAGGGGCAATCATTGGAGTTCGGGTACGGTGATTGATATGCTCCGCAACGAAAAATACAAAGGTGATGTGCTTTTCCAAAAGACCTACACGGATAGCAACTTCAATCGACACATTAACAATGGAGAGAAAGATCAGTTTTACTGCAAGGATCATCATGAACCGATCATCAGCAGAGAAGTATTTTCCAAGGCTCAAAAGCTGATAACTCAAAGAGCAAAATCTATGAGCAAAACTGCTAACAAGAAAGCTTATCAAAACAGGTATGTGCTAAGTGGCAGAATCCTATGTGGAGAGTGCGGCAGTAAATTCAAGAGAAGAACAAACTACTCTGTTGGCAGAAGTTATATTGCTTGGAGCTGCAAAGGACACATTGAAGACAAGGACAGCTGCTCCATGTTATTTTTGCGTGATGGAGAGATAAAAGCAACATTCTCAACCATGATGAATAAGCTCGCATTCAGCAAAAAGCTAATACTGAAGCCACTTTATGATTCTATAAACAAGATTGATGAAGAATGCGATCTTGCAAGAATTGATGCCATAGATAAACGCATGGAGCAATTAACCGAAGAACGCAATACACTGATTGGTCTTATGACAAAAGGGTTTCTTGAACCAGCTCTTTTTAACAAGGAACGAAATGTTCTGGATAAAGAAATAAAAAATATTACTGCTGAGAAGACGAACCTAGTCATGTCATTTACAAGTGGCTCTTCTCAGGCAGACGAGGTAAAGGCACTTCTTGATTATGTGTCAGCAGATAATTTTGATGGCAATTATACAGATGAAGCTTTTGAAAAGTTTGTAGAAAACATCATTGTAAATTCAAGGGATGAACTCACCTTTAAAATGAAATGTGGACTTTCCCTTATAGAAAAGGTGGTGAGATAAATGGCATATGTACCATACGGATATACAGTTAAAGACGGAGTCATAACTGTCGATGAGAAGGCAGCAGGTCAAGTAAAGGAGTTCTTTGAAAAATATATATCAGGACTTTCCCTTACAGTGGCTGGTGAACAGGCAGGTATTGAGAAGACGCATTCAGTAATGGGGCGTATTTTGAAAAATATCCTTTATCTCGGAAATGACGTATATCCAGCAATCATAGATAAAGAAACATTTGATAAGGCTGAAGAGATTAGAAATAAACGTGCGAAGGACTTAGGGCGGATTGTAGAGCTTGCAGCTTTTACTGCTCCCTCACCTATAGAACGATTCAAGATGAGAAAATCAGAAGGTAAACTTCCAGATGATCCCGTTACAAGAGCGGAGTACCTATATAGTTTGATAGAAAGCGAGGTGTAATATGGCAGGAAAAAATATAACTGTAATTCCGGCACGAAAAAGAGTTGGAAGTACAGCCGCAAAAGAAAAAATAAAGAAACTGCGTGTCGCTGCCTATTGCCGTGTTTCTACAGAAACTGAAGAGCAGAATTTAAGCTATGAGGTACAGGTTGCACATTATACGGAATTTATAAAGAAAAATACTGAATGGGAGTTTGCAGGCATCTTTGCAGATGACGGCATTTCCGGTACTAACACTAAAAAACGAGAAGAGTTCAACCGTATGATTGAGGAGTGTATGGAGGGCAACATCGATTTAGTTATTACAAAGTCCATCAGTCGATTTGCCCGCAACACGCTGGATTGCTTAAAGTATATTAGACAGCTCAAGGAAAAGAACATAGCAGTGTATTTTGAAAAAGAGAACATCAACACAATGGATGCCAAGGGCGAGGTGCTACTTACCATTATGGCCTCTCTTGCACAACAAGAAAGCCAGAGCCTTTCGCAGAACGTTAAACTTGGACTTCAATATCGCTACCAGCAAGGAAAGGTGCAGGTCAATCACAATCGATTTATGGGATACACAAAAGATGAAGAAGGCAACTTGATTATTGTTCCAGAAGAGGCTGAAATCATTAAACGTATTTACAGAGAGTACCTTGAGGGCAAGAGTCTAGTGGGCATCGGCAGGGATCTAGAGAAAGACAGCATTTTAACAGCTGCAGGTAAACCAAGATGGAGACCAGAAACCATAAAGAAGATTCTTCTAAACGAGAAATACATCGGCGATGCCCTGTTGCAGAAGACTTTCACAGTGGATTTTCTTACAAAGAAACGAGTCAAGAATGAAGGTCATGTCCCGCAGTATTATGTTGAAAATAGCCATGAGGCGATCATACCAAAGGAACTTTTTTTACAGGCTCAGGAAGAGCTTCATCGCAGAAGTAATATTTACACAGGTGCAGACAAGAATAAAAGAATTTATAGCAGTAAATACGCTTTGAGTACCATAACCTTCTGTGGAGATTGTGGTGACATATACAGACGGGTCTATTGGAATATTCACGGTAGAAAAGAATTTGTTTGGCGATGCGTTACAAGAATTGAGCAAGGCCCTGAGGTGTGTAAGAACCGAACGGTAAAAGAAGCTGAATTATATGATGCAGTAATGACTGCCATTAACAGATTGCTAGCCGGTGGTGACAACATGATAAGAATACTGGAAGAGAATATACATGCGATAATTGGTGATACCACGGAATATAAGATTTCAGAGATTAACACCTTGCTTGAAGAAAAGCAGAAGGAACTAATCAGCCTTGCTAATAAGGGAAAAGATTTTGAATCCCTTGCAGATGAGATTGAAGAGTTACGTGAAAAACGTCAGACCCTTCTTGTGGAAGATGCATCCTTAAGTGGTGAGAATGAGCGAATCAACGAACTGATAGAATTTATTTGCACCAACAAATATCGGACTTTACTATATGATGATACCCTTGTAAGGAAGATCATCCAAAATGTTACGGTGTATGATGACCACTTTGTAATATGCTTTAAATCAGGCATTGAAATTAAAGTATGAAAAGCGGACCGCAATAGCCCATGACTCTAGAATAGAGTTGTGGGTTTTCTTTGCGCGTCCGGTATTGGACAACTGGGCTGCAGTTGGAAAAAATCATTACAGTGCTCCAGTAGACTTTGTAGACCGGCAAGTACCTTTATTTAAAATGCAGAGCATGAAGTTAAAGTCAACGCATTATAAAAATGGATGAGTTCTTGAATGAGCAGTCATGCGAGCTAGAGGAATATGATGAACAGCTGGTAAGGTGACTTATTGATAAGATTACGGTGTTTGAATAAAAAATTACTGTTGAGTTTAATTCAGGTGTCGAGGCTGAGGTGGATTGTAAATACAAAGAAGGCATCATAATAAGTGTATTGAATTAGTTCGGTAATCACAATCTAGAAGTAACTCCATGATCGCACAAAAACCTACCATTAGCAAAATGGTAGGTTAATAATACATTAATATTGTTAATAGAATTGATGAGCTGTCGTATTGACGGTGGGTAATAGTTATACTCTACTAGCTTTTGCTATTTAACATTGAACTCATAGTATTTAATATACGGTTGATTTTATATACTTATTTGATAAGCATTTTTCGAAATCGTTGATTTAGTAATGAAATACCTGAATAGATACCAATTAAAACAATGAAAATTTCTAATCTACCAAGTATCATACCAACCATCTGAATGATTAATGTTGCTGTTCCTGTTGTTGGTCCGGTTAGCCCGATAGATAACCCAACTGTACCGAAAGTTGATGCAAATTCAAACATTGCTTCTGGGAGGGTGCTATTAGTTGTTAATGTAAGAAGAAGGGTACCAATAATAAATATACCAAGGTAACATGAAATAAAACCCAAGGTATCTACAGCAAGTTCTCCGTCAATAGGGGTTTTGCTTTGTGCTTTGAAATAATAGGGAGCTGTTACTCTACGTGAAGGGCTAATACGCTTGCGTATATTTTCCATAGTCACGCGTAATAACAAATAAACTCTCGTAAGTTTAATACCTCCAGCCGTTGAACCAAAACCTCCACCGATCAACATAAGCAATATGAGAATACCAACTGAAAAAGGTGGCCAGTTAGTATAAGATACAGTGGAATAGCCAGTCGTTGAAAGCGCTGAGACAATATTAAACAGTGATACCCGTATACTTTCTGTTGCACTCAAATACATCCCGTAAAACAGCGAGAAAGCTACTATTGGGACAAATACTGCAAGAAGCACCAACATAAAGCGTAGCTCACTAACCCGTTGTGCTTGTTTAAACTTCCTCTTTGTTATCATCAGTAGAACAGCAAAATTAGTTGTACCTATCAGCATTAGTACGATAGTGATTGCTTCGATAGCTAGACTATTGTATTCACCAATACTGTCAGCTTTAGTAGAAAACCCACCTGTAGACAGTGCAGACATTGTATGAAGTAAGCTATCAAATGGGTTCATTCCAAAAACAATATATAAAAAAGTACCGGTAGCAAGAAAAGACAAATACATTAGTAAAATAATTCGAGCAGTCCTTTTAAGGTTTGGCATTAGCTTATCAGGATGCCCTTCGGCATTAAATAGATTCATTGACTGTTTTCCTTGGATAAACATAACCATTACCATGACAAATCCTAAGCCGCCGCAAAACTGCATAAAGCTACGATGGAATAAAAATATATTTGGAGTAACTGTCACATCAACTACAGATAGACCAGTAGTTGTCCATCCACTTACAGACTCAAATAAAGCTTGTACAAAGGTTAGTTGGCCTGATAACATAAATGGAATTGAACCCGCTACAAATCCATAGAACCAAGCAAACAATACTGTCAAATGACTATATTGAATAGTTTGCAACCATTGTAATCTACTATCATCATGTTTTAATGTTAGACACAAAAACACTCCTAGGATAATTGATACAACAGATGGAATAAGAAATGCGATTGCAAACTTTATTTCATTTGGATAAAATGGCAATACTGAAAGGGGTACGGCAAGCAACAAACCAATTAGGAGTATTATCTTCCCGATATTGTTACACTTATAAAAATAATCTTTTATTATCATATTTGTCCAGTCAACTCCTTAATTGCAGCTATTTCCTGTTTGTCTGATGATATTAAAACAAGCATATCTCCAGCTAATACCCTGGTATCTCCACGTGGGATCATACTTTTTTCTCCGCGAAGAATACACCCAATAATAACCTCTTTGGGCAAATTAATCTCCCATAATTTTTTGCCTACAACAGGTGCAGTAGCTGATATAGGCACTTCTGCAATGCTGATACGTGCTTCACCCGTTGGCAACAATGTTGCTATTCCTTCCAAAAATGTTTGCTGCTCTATTATATTAGTAATTGCATTTACTGCACAAATAACAGAGTCAACTCCCATTTTGTAAAAGAAATCAGTTTTCTTTGGGTCATTAACAAGTGCTACGGTCTTTTTAATATTAAATTTCTTTTTACATAATTCACATATTACTAAATTGTCATCGTCATTTGGAGTAAGTGCTATTGCAATATCTGCATCTTGTGCATTAGCGTCTTCCAAAACAAAAGGTTTGGTTCCATCACCATTGATAACAGTTAAAGAATCGATTTCAGCTAATATAAGACAATTTTGATAGTCGTTATTAATTGCTGTTACTTGATACTTCTTCTTTATTAATGACTGAGCTAATGATCGTGCTTTATTAAAACTTCCAATTAAAAGAACATGTTTTCTCATAGTTATTCCTCCCTGACATTTTTGGTTTTAATCAGTTTTCTAATTTCTTTTATGGATAGGACAACAGGACAAATAGTATCAATACCTGAGTTATAATAAACACATTCTTTATCAGGGTCATTTAGCCTTGCTATTACACGCTCTTTTTTGAATAGTTCTTTAGCCATCTGTGCGATCATAATGTTAGTGTTGTCGTTATCTGTAACTGCAATTACCACAGTTGCTTTTTCTATTTGTGCTTCATGGAGCACATCAATATCAGTGGCATCTCCTGCAAGTGTGAGACCTCCAAAGGAGGGCGATAGTTTACGAAAAGAATCTTTATTGCGGTCTATTACCAAAACATTTTCTTCTTGATCGGATAGTGTGTTAGCAAAACTAGCACCTAAGCGTCCGCAACCGGCGATGATTGTAAGGCTATTTGATTTTTTATTTGTTAATTCTTTCATTTTTATTCCTCCTAACAACATGTCCAATACCATGTTCATCATATTCAACTTTATATAAGTCTTCTTTTTTTTCTTTTACACAATCAGTTTCATCATATGCGCACTTTCCTTTAGAAAAAAAAGTGCCGTAGTGCTCCAAATTGTGCTGAGCTGGAAGATAAGTGGGGTCAAGAGCCCATGCTGCTCGAAAGTGCTTCATGGCTGTTAGATGATCCCCTTTTTTTTCAAGCAGAATACCAATTAAATTATGTGGCACAGGCGAATGGGGGTGGCTTCCTATAGCACCTTGTATAAGCAATTTACTTTCTTCATATTTGTGTTGTTCAATAAGTTGTCTTATACTAAAGCACAATTTATCCAATTCATGTTGGTTTTCTGATCTATCTATTTGATTCATAGTTTCCACACCTCCAATATATTAATCACAATTACTTCCTGAATAAATAATACCAAAGATAATGTGAGGATGGTGTGAGGAGTGGACCTACCCTGTGAGAATTCTGTGAGAAATAAGAAGACCGTTTTGGTAATTTACCAAAACGGTCTACAAATAAAGCTTATTCATCTTTAAGTCTATATCCGATGCCTATTTCTGTTATTATATATTGAGGTTTAGCAGGATTATTTTCAATTTTCCTTCGCAATCCAGACATTAGTGCTCTTAGAGCCTGTGTATCCGTCCCATACCCTACACCCCATATTTCTTTAATAATATATCCAGTGGTCAATACTTTTCCAATGTTCTTAAAAAAGAGTGCCAACAGTTTATATTCTAGAGGAGTTGTATGTATTTCTGATTCATTTAGGAAAACTAAATGTTTATCCAAATCTATGCTCAGGCCAGAAACAGAAATAACAGTCTGGGTCTTACTTCCACCTTGTCTCTTTAAATGTCGTATTGCTACACGAATACGTGCCATTAGTTCTGTAGTAGAGAATGGTTTTGTTAGGTAATCATCAGCACCAGAATCAAGGGCCGCGGCTTTCTCCTTATCCTGGTCTCGTGCAGAGATTACAATAATAGGTATTTCAGACCATTCTCGCACTTTTTTAATAACATCCATTCCATCAAAATCAGGCAATCCAAGATCCAATAACATTAAGTCTATTTGTTCCGATACAAGTATTCCAAGCGCTCCTTGTGCAGTGCCAGCGGTTAAGTAATTTAACCCTTCTTGTTTAAGAGAATAGCAAATAAAGTTTCTGATCTGCGTATCATCTTCTACAACGAGTATACATTCTTTAAACTTATTCATTATTATCCACCTCCAAAGGGAGCTTAAAAATAATCTCGGTTCCTGGGCGTTCCGATCTATTCTTTGCTTTTATGGACCCACCATGTGCTTTTATAATTGTATCGCAGATGGCTAAACCAAGACCTATACCGCTTTTAACATCAGGAATTTTCATCTGAGAAGTATAGAACATATCAAAAATATAAGGTAATTCTTCTGTTGATATTCCTGTACCTTCATCTTTTACTACAAATACTGCGGAGTTTGTATTCTCTTCTTTGATTACTAAGACACTTATTTCAGCTTTTGCTTTAGTATGTTTAATAGAATTATCTAAAAGGTTAACTAAGACCTGTTCGATGAGTTTGGCATCCATGGGTACAAAGAGCAATTCATCTGGTACACTCACAGTGACTTCGTATTCTGGTGCTCTCTGAGAAATCCGATTAACTGCACTACCTATCACTTCTTCTACAGTTTCCATTTGCCTATTTAAGGTTAGCTTACCCTCCTGCAATCGAGTGAGATTTAAAATATTCTCTACTAGAGAGTGTAACCAGTTTGCATCATTATGAATATTTTCTAGCAAAGGATATCGTGTATCACTGGATTCAGTCATATCCATAAGCATTTCCGCTGTACCCATAATTCCAGAAAGTGGAGTACGTAAATCGTGAGAAATTGACCGCAATAAATTTCCGCGATAACGTTCCTGTGTAGCTTCCTCACGCTCTTTGATACGTTGCTCAGAAGACATAAATCTGTCCATTGCTAAGCCTGTACTCTCTATCATAGAGTGTAATAGCTTTATCTGAGATACTGTCATTGCCTGAGCTCTTTCTTTGGGTATTCTGATAATACCTAGAATATTTTCCCTTCCATAGATTGGCCAGTCATAGAATTCAACTCCTATGTCATAGCCTGTTCGTAATCCATCTATCCTGTGTTTGAGCTCCACTATGTCATCTACTTTTCTACGCACTTGTTTTTCTGTTGTGCTCTGCTGGATAAAGGACAACTCTGGTAAACCATTACTATCGAAACAAAGGATAGCAGCATTACAATTGAAACAATCACTTAATGCTTTTACACTTATACCCGCTATTTCATGTATATCTTTAGCATCTGTAAGATAGTTGGTAAGGTTATAAACAGCTTTTGTTTCTGCCTCTCTTTCTTTCGCAGAAAGTGCACTCTGTTTAACATGAGAAGTAAGAGTACTCGTGACAAGTGCGGTAATAGTCATAATAATAAAAGTTATAAAATAACTTGGATCATAAACTGTAAATGTATAATAGGGTTCAGTGAAAAAAAAGTTAAAAGCAAAAGTGGCTATAAGTGAGGATAGGATGCCAAATATATATCCGTCAATAAGCCAGGAAGTCATAAGCACAGCTAACAGATAGATAATTACAATATTTGTTTCGGGAAAACCAATAAATCGAAAGGCATATCCTACAACTGAAGAGGCTGTAATTAGCAAAGCCATCAAGAAAAACTGAAACACATAATTATGTGAGTTGCCTATTCTTTGTTCAGACAAGAAATATCACCCCCGTATTTACCTGATTTTGTTCTCCCATCAATTGGCTTTTTAGCATCTTTAGGAACAAGCCATAAATTTCCTTTTTTAATTGCTCCTGATATACGACCTGTAGAGCAATAATAGTTTATCATTCTAGCGGTAACTCCCCATCTTTCGCCAATTTCTTTGACCGTTAAATATTCCATTTGCTCACCACCTATTAAATGTTTTAGCAATTACTTATATTAGTATATTTCGAGATAAAGAAAAAAGCAAGATTAATATAACCAATAACATAGATATGTTCCCACAAACGATAGTCAATCTTAGATATGTTTCCAAGTACGAGCCTTGAAAAAAAAGGGGGTTGAAAAAATTTGGTTGATAGCTATCCTATCCTCTTAACGCATGTGGAGACGGTGGTAAAACTACAACGCCAGAACCCTTGATTTTACTGGAGTTTAAGCACTTTTATGACTTCTTTAGTTTTAGCAAAAGTAGCGAAAATTACCCCCAAAAAGACCTAAAAAGGAGTATCAAAATCAAAATCGCAATATGACATGGTACGTGGGAACACGTCTACCAACAGTAGATTTTGAGGTTCAAAAATGGAAATTTAGATAATGAAATGCCCTAGATTCAATTAGTAGAATCTAGGGCATTTCATTATCTAAATTTATATTATTAATCATCTTTTTTAACAATCGGCTATGCAAATGATCAATACCAATGGCGCCCAATGGAGCAGTAATCATAATTGTCAAAACAGCTACTGTCAATATGGTATTACCAGCTAATACACCCGCAGTTAGGGGAATTGACCCTATAATAAAAAAGCTGATGAGTCTGTGAAAATAAAAAATCACAGAAGTCATCAGCAAATTTGCGGTTCAAGCTAAGCTTAGGGAGAACTTCATTCCCAATAATATGAATTTATCATAATCAGTATTAATTTTCAACATGTCAAAACATTTTTTTCTTTACCATGAAAAGAGCCAGAATAGTTGATAACCCTAAAGAAATTGCGATTATTATAATAAACGCATAAGGCTGCATAGACAAAGGAACAGGTACATTCATTCCAAAAAAGCTTGCAATCATTGTAGGAATAGTAAGTACAATTGTCACTGAGGTTAAAAACTTCATTACAATGTTTAGATTGTTTGAAATAATAGAAGCAAAAGCGTCCATCATTCCGCTTAAAATATTGCTATAGATATTGGCCATTTCAATAGCTTGCTTATTTTCAATAATAACATCTTCAAGTAAATCTTCATCTTCAGGATATTTTTTAATTGCATCAAGTTTGAGCATTTTTTCAAGAACAATTTCATTACTTCTTAAAGAAGTAGAAAAATAAACTAAGCTTTTCTCTAAATCCAGAAGTTGAATTAATTCTTTGTTTTTCATAGATTTATGCAGTTCACGTTCAATATTAAGGCTCATGCGATCAATTTGTTTCAAATATTGAAGGTAATAAGTTGCATTTTTGAAAAGTAATTGAAGTATAAATCGACTTTTCTTGAAAGTGTAGAAACTTTTAATTTTACCAGACATGAAATCATTTAGTAATGGGATTGCCTTTAGGCATACTGTTATAATATTTTCACCTGATAAAATGATTCCCATAGGTAATGTTGTATAAATCTTTGATCCATCATTTTCTTCAAAAAATGGAACATCTACTAGAATGAGCGTACAGTTCTCATCTACTTCTATTCTTGATCGTTCCTCTTCATCAAGAGCTGCTCGTAAATGGTCTTGTGGAATTGAAAATGAATTACTTATTATATTGATTTCTTCCTCTGTTGGTTTAATCATATTAATCCAGATGTTATCTTGAATTTCATTTAATTGGATTAAAGATTCATTGAGTGTTTTAAAATACTTGATCATAATAATCTCCTTTCAATACTTAGAATAATGTGAGCACACAAAAGCGATCTTTATGATTACATGTCTCAAGCATTTTTTCTCACAGTAAACTTAGTATACGGGATTAATACAAGATATAATCAAGTATACATAAAGGTAATCATATAGATAGGATTAAGGTGCTTTATTAAATTTTGGTTGTAACAACTATGTTCAGGACCACTATCCATATATCTCACCTCTTTCTTAACATGAAAAGTATTAAAACCATCTAGCAATTATACATCAGTTGCCAAAACTATTCAATAATAACATTGATAACTAGCGAAAAAGAGTATTATATCTTATTCCCGTTCTTATCAACAAAATACCCTTCGAACTCACAATCCAAAGTCTTTGCAATCTCTTCTAATTCATTCATCGAGAAGTTATCTCTTTTGAATTTATTTGCCATGTTCTGATTTGTAGTTCCAAGTCTTTTGCTAAGTTCTATTATCGTTACATTTTTTCTCTTCAGTAAAATTCGAATTTTCTCACCCATCGTTAATTTCATTAATTATCACCTGCCTAAGTTAAATAATACACCTATTAATGAATATCTGCAATCTAATTGCCAGATTATTTGATTCGTTAAATGTAAAATAAGTGAAATCTTGCTTAAATAAATCAATAAGTGTATTATCAAATTATAAAGTGAATGTTAGAAAGGAGTAAAAAAATCATGAGTAAAATTATAGCTGTAGCATCCCAAAAAGGTGGGGTAGCAAAAAGTACGACTTGTAGGAATTTAGCAACGATTTTAGCAAAGGAGGGTTACAAGGTACTCGCAATCGATACAGACAATCAAGCTTCAATGACAGACTGCTTTGGCATTGAAAAGCCGGAAACACTTGATACAACACTTTACCATTTGATGATGGCCGTTATGAATGAAGATGATCTTCCACCAAAAGAAAGCTACATATTTAAGAGGGATGGCGTGGATGTCATCCCCAGCAGTATTGAAATGTCAGCCATTGAAATGAACTTAGTTAGCACTATGAGTAGGGAATACGTCTTAAAAACAATTACAGAACAGCTTAGAGAAGATTATGATTACATCATTATAGATTCAGCCCCATCCTTAGGTTTGATGACATTAAATGTATTAGCTGCTTGTGACAGCGTATTGATTCCAGCAACACCGGAATACCTATCAGTAAAAGGACTGGAGTTATTGCTACAAACAATTATGAAGATAAAGCGTCGTATAAATCCAAGGATTACTTTTGAAGGTATTCTGCTAACAATGTTTGATGAAAGAACCAATCTATCCAAGAACATGATTGAAATGGTGGATGAAGCCTATGGTGAGCATATCAAAGTGTTTGATATTAGAATTCCCAAATCAGTAAAAGTTGGAGAAGCCAATCTTCAAAGTAAATGTATCGTGGATTATATGCCAACGAATAAAGCAGCAATTGCTTATCAAGAACTAACAAAGGAGTTGATTAATAATGGATAAAACAAAAATGAAAAAAGTTGAAACCTTTGCCTCAATCTTTGGTGAAGACCATAGTGAAGTGCCATCTGAAAAAACAGATGGCACAACGTCATTAAGGATAGAAGACCTTATTCCTTTTAGAAATCACCCATTCAAGCTTTATGAAGGGGACAGATTTAATGACATGGTTGAGAGCATTAAAAACTATGGTGTGATTGTTCCTATAGTTGTAAGAAAAATGGATGATAAGTATGAAATATTATCAGGTCATAATAGAGTTAATGCTGCTAAAGAAGCCGGACTAACTGAGATCTCAACAGTTATAAAAGAAGGGCTTACAGAAGAAGAAGCGACACTTATTGTTACTGAAACAAATTTAATGCAACGATCATTTTCAGAACTTGCTCACTCAGAAAGAGCTACAGTTATTGCAACGAGACATAACGCAATGAAGAGTCAAGGGGTTAGAACGGATTTGCTTAGTGAGATCGAAATATTATCAAAAGCACCTAATTTAGCCCAAGATGTAACTTGTGGCCCATTGGACCACAAGTTAAAAACAAGAGATAAATTGAGTGAAGAATATGGTTTATCTCCCCGTTCAATTACACGATATATAAGACTTAATTTCTTGAACGAACAACTTAAAGACTTAGTTGATGAAGGTAAAATTGCCATGAGAGCAGGAGTTGACCTTTCTTATCTATCACAGGAAAATCAAGAAATGGTGGAAGCCATTATTTCTGAAAACACCTTTAAAGTAGATATGAAAAAAGCGGCTCTTTTGAGAAAGCATGAGAAAGAGGGTACCCTAAACTGGAATACAGCCCAAAAGATTATCAGTGGTGATATGCTCAAAAGCACTGGTAAAGTCAAACCATTTAAGCTTCAACCCACAATCATTTCAAAGTACTTTAATCCAAATGAGGACAAGAAGGCTATTGAAGAAACAATTGAAAAAGCTCTTGATTTTTACTTTAGCCAGATGAAAAACCAGTCACATGACTTAGAGGAGGGGGAGGAGATGATTGAGTAGACTGACAGAAATCAAGGAAATTTATGACTACATCTTGAAAGAAATCATGCAAGATGAGCAAGCATGGAAAGACTTTTTAACTTTTCACGGAAGGATATATAAGCACAGTTTTAATAACGCTGTGCTTATATATGCCCAAAGACCGGAAGCTACATTAGTTGCTGATATGGAAATCTGGAACCGTCGTATCGGCAGGTGGATTAACAGGGGCGCTAAGAGTATTGCGGTCTTTGATGATCAAAGTGCCTACTTAAAACTAAAATACCTGTTTGATATTGAAGATACCCATGGTCAGCCACATACTATTCCGAAAGTATGGAAATTAAATAAAGCATTAGAATCACAGTTGTTAGAAAACTTTAAAGCGAATACCTTGTCAGAATGGATTGCAAGGCGGACCACTGAATCTGTCCTCGCTTATGCCTCTGATATTCAGCAAGGGCTTGGAAAAGAGCTATCTAGGACTAAATTATCGGGACTGCCCATTGAAGGCGTTACAAGGCAGTTTATGCAGTCTCTTATGGATAGTGTAGAGTACATGACCGCCATTCGCTCAGGCATTGAAGAACCTAAGCTAAGTAATTTAAATCCATTTAATACAGTTACAGATTTTGATTCAAAAACATTAACCCTAAGATTAGGCTATTTGACAAGTACCATCTCAGAACAAATTTTAAGAGAAATTGAAAGAGAAATTAAAACCATCAAAAAAGAAAAAAGGAGTGTGAATGTCAATGAAACCCATGGAACTCAGTTATCAAGAAGTACAAGGGATTTATCATCCTCAGATCCAAATATCGAGGGAGGAAAGCTACGACAAGAAGCCACTAGGGAAGTACGGGCAGATGGCAATGAATTATCTGAAAGAGGAACACATCAATCGGTACAATTATCTAGTGACCGAAGGGACGCTGCTTCCAAAGATGCATCAAGTGAACGAGGAAGCGTGGGAGAGGATGGAGAAACTTCAGGAGCAGATGCTACAGAAAGAACCGATACAGGACCCGACCAATACTTATCAGACTTATCGTCACAGGGAGATGATCCGAACGAGGGCGGAAGAAATCATTCTTCAGGAAATCATCTTCAAGGAGAGATAGCAAAAGATTTAGAGCTGCCAGAGCGTAGCTCTTTTTTAATGGAGCTAACAGATGATGAACTTATTGAAAAGGTACTACTAAGAGGTTCTGGATTTGAAGGTGGGAAGCAGCGGATTGTTGATTTCTTCTCAGAAGAACATACTGCAAAAGAAAAGGCAGACTTTCTAAAAAATGAATATGGTACTGGTGGTGGTTCTGTTACTTTCTCTGATGATCTAAGCGGTTTTGAAAATCACGACAGTAAAGGGATTACCATTGATCTTTATAAAACCGATAAAAAAATTCATTTGTCTTGGGCTAAAGTTGCTTCCGGTATTGATGCCTTAATTGATAACAGTAAATACTTTGAACCTCGGTATAAAAATGATAATCCACCAACAAGAAAGGCAGTGTATCAACCAACATTATTTGACATCAATTACGCTGAAAATGACATTACACATGAGAATTATAAAAAGCTAATGAAGATTGCTCCTGGTATCTTAAACGGACGTTATCGTTATATGAAGCTGAAAGCACCTGGCTTTATGGATCTTGTTATTGAAAAGCTCTATGAGAATAGTATCTCTCTATCCCATTATTACGAGCAAAATGGAGATTTAATGAGTGATCCGGACATGGAACTCATTGTGGACCATAATCAAAAGACAATAACAGCAGCAACCTTTCAGCAAGATAACATGGCAATCTATCATGAAGCGTATCAGGGGGATGAATTAATTAATCCTGATTTAGAAGATGAATTAAATGATTTTCTCAAAGATTGGTTATCGAATATTGCTAGGCAAGGTCACATTGTTTATAAGGCTTATTACTCAGAGGATATTGGTCAAGAGAACGAAGAACCAATATTTGATGATAAAGGTCATGAAATCCTTATTGTAGCACCTTCCGAAACAGATGATTTATTGGATATAGAACAAAAGGATCTCCATGAGAAAATCAATTATCAGTTTTCACCTGAAGATGAAATCGGTATTGGTGGGCTAAAAACAAAATTCAGAGCCAACGTTGAAGCGATTAAAACGTTGAAAGTTATTGAAACAGAAAACCGTATGGGCACTGACAAAGAACAATCCATATTAGCTAGGTACGTTGGTTGGGGTGGTATGCCACAAGCTTTTGATATGGGGGCAAGTGGTTGGAGCAATGAACACGGTGAACTAAAAATACTGTTGTCACAAGAAGAATATGATAGTGCAAAAGCGTCAACACCTAATGCTCACTATACATCTTCGGTGGTCATTCAAAGTATTTATCAGGCACTCAATCAATTTGGTTTTAAAAAGGGAAACATCTTGGAACCTTCCTTAGGCGTTGGTAATTTCTTTTCCCACCTTCCTGATTCTATGAATAGGGCAAAACTCTTTGGTGTTGAACTGGATGATGTATCCGGACGTATTGCAAGGCAGCTCTATCAGAAAGCGCAGATTCAAGTCAAAGGCTATGAAGAAACACAGTTTGAAGATAACTTTTTTGATGTAGCCATTGGCAATGTCCCTTTTGGGAATTATAAAGTATATGACAGACTTTATGACAAGCATAACTTCATGATCCATGATTATTTCTTTGCAAAAACCCTAGATAAAGTACGTCCTGGTGGTATCATCGCCTTTGTTACCAGTAAGGGAACCATGGATAAAAAAGGTCAAGCTGTCAGGAAGTATATAGCAGAAAGAGCTGAGCTGATAGGTGCAATACGATTACCTAATACTGCATTTAAAGAAAATGCCAATACCGATGTAACAGCAGATATTCTTTTTCTAAAAAAAAGAGAACGCAGGTCGGTGGAAATACCAACGTGGTTATCGATTGCAGAAAATGAAAATGGGGTCCCCGTCAATCAATATTTCATTGACCATCCCCATATGATGCTTGGTGAAATGATATTTGATGAAAGGATGTTTGGTAGAGACAGTCGTTATACCACGTGTGTAAATACAGATAGTAACTTTAATCTTGAAGAAGCTCTATCAGAAGCTGTGTCTCATCTACAAGCTGAAATCGGTTATTATGAGCAGGAGAAAAAAGAGGACAGCAATGACATACCAGCCGATCCTAAGTACAAGAATTATTGCTATGCCTTCATTGATGACAAACTCTATTACCGTGAGAATTCTATCATGAGACGAATGGATTATACCGGTAAAACCCTTGAACGAATTCAAGGCATGATGGCAGTTCGGGACATAACAAGAGAAATCATTACGCTTCAAACCGAAGGCTGCACGAAAGAATCACTTGAAAAGGCTCAAGACCAGTTAAATCAAATCTATGATGCATTTGTTAAAGACTATGATTATATTACTTCAAGACCCAATGCCAGTGCCTTCCGTGATGACAATGACTATCCGCTTTTATGTTCTCTAGAAGTGGAGGATGAAGATCATCATGTCACAAAGGCAGATATGTTTACCAAAAGAACCATTAAGCCATATGAATCCATAACGGATGTAGATTCTGCATTTGAAGCATTAACAGCATCCTTAAATGAAAAAGGTATGGTGGATATTCCATTTATGGCTGAGCTTTATGATGAAGAAGCAGAAGTCATCATTAAGGAACTTGAACAAGATATTTATTTGAACCCTGAAAAGTATGATGAAAATGATGTTTTGAGAGGTTGGGAAACAGCTGATGAGTATCTCTCGGGTGATGTGAGACAAAAGCTTAAATTTGCCAAAGTCTTTGCGGATATGAATCCGGAACTCTTTTCAAAGAATGTTCCTGCCCTAGAAAAAGTACAACCCATTGATCTTGAGGCCAGTGATATTGATGTGCGGTTAGGAACCACATGGATTGAACCAGTAGATTATGAGCAGTTTATCTATGAAACCTTGAAAACACCGAGATATTATCACAATACCGGTGGCAGAAATGAAATCAAAGTGCACTATAACAATTACAATGCAAGCTTTGCAGTTGAGAACAAAGGATTAGATGGGTATTCGGTTTCAGCTAAAGAAACCTTTGGTACATCTAGAATTAATGCTTACTACATCATTGAAGACAGCTTGAATCTTAGAAATTCTACGGTTAAAGACCGTGTTGAAGATGGAGACATTGTCAAATATGTCATCAACAAAAAAGAGACCATGCTAGCAAGAGAAAAACAATCGCTATTAAAACAAGCCTTTAAAGAATGGTTATTTAAAGATCCAGAGAGACGTAAAAAGTATGTAGATTATTATAATCAGCACTATAACAATATCCGCCTTAGAGAATATGATGGTAGTCATTTAAAATTGCCAGGGATGAATCCGGACATTAAATTAAGAGAACACCAAACAGCTGCCATTGCAAGGATTATCTATGGTGGCAGTACACTTCTAGCACATTCAGTAGGTGCTGGTAAGACTTTCGAAATGGTTGCCAGCTGTATGGAGCAAAAGCGACTGGGACTGATTAATAAAGCAGTTCTTGTTGTACCAAATCATTTAACACAGCATATCGGCAGTGAGTTCTTAAGGCTTTATCCATCGGCTAATATTCTAGTCACCACAAAGAAAGATTTTCAAAAATCCAATCGAAGACGTTTTGTTAGTCGTATTGCTACTGGCGCTTATGATGCTGTTATTATGGGGCACTCGCAATTCGAGAAAATCCCTGTTTCGAAAGAACGTCAGGAAGAAATGATTCACAGGCAGATCAATGATATCTCTGCTGCTATTGCTGATGCAAAAAAGAGTAATGGCGAAAACTGGAGTATCAAGCAGATGGAAAAACTCAAGCTATCACTAACAGCTGAAATCAAACGACTTCACGACAGCCCCAAAGATGATGTGATTAACTTTGAAGAACTTGGAATAGATTGTGTTTATGTAGATGAAGCTCATTATTTTAAGAACTGTGCTGTATTTTCAAAGATAAGAAATGTTGCGGGAATCTCCAATACACGTAGTAAAAAATCCATGGATATGCTCATGAAAACCCAGTATATCCAAGAAATCAATCAAGGACGTGGCGTCATCTTTGCGACTGGTACACCCATCAGTAATAGCATGACTGAAATGTATGTTATGCAAAGGTATATTCAAAATAAGGAGCTTGAAGCAAGAGGTATCCATCACTTTGATGCATGGGCAGCACAGTTTGGAGAAGTGGTTTCAAGTCTTGAACTAGCGCCTGAAGGTACAGGCTATCGCTATAAAAGTAGATTTGCTAAGTTTTCAAATTTACCGGAACTCATGACGATATTTAAAAACATGGCAGATGTTAAAACAGCAGACATGCTTAAGTTACCTATTCCTAAATTAAAGGGAGACAAACATAAGTTGATTTCAGCAGAGTCCAGTGATTTTACAAAAGAGATCATGGAAAGCTTTGTTGAAAGGGCAAGTGATATTCGAAATGGGATGGTTGATCCAAGGATCGACAACATGCTAAAGATAACCAATGAAGCAAGACTTTTGGGACTTGACCCAAGACTGCTTTATGATGAAGCACCTAATGAAGCAGATAGTAAAGTCAATCAGTGTATTGATAAGGTCTTTGAAGAATATAAGGAGAGCCATACTTTTAAAGGAACACAAATTATATTTTGTGATGTAGGAACGCCTAATTCAGATGGGCGTTTTTCTGTATACCCTTATATCAAGGATGAATTGATAAAGAGAGGTATTCCAGAAAAAGAAGTCTGTTTCATACATGATGCCAATAGTGAAGCGCAAAGAGAAACTCTATTTGCAGATATGCGTAGTGGCAATAAGCGCATTATCCTTGGGTCAACTGCTAAGATGGGGACTGGAACTAATATACAGGACCGTTTAATTGCACTTCATCATTTAGACTGTCCGTGGCGGCCAAGTGATCTGGAGCAGAGGGAAGGAAGAATCTTAAGACAAGGCAATCAAAATGAAGCTGTAAACATCTATAAATACGTGACAAAATCAACATTTGACAGCTATTTGTGGCAAATTGTTGAGAACAAACAGCGCTTTATCAGCCAAATTATGACCAGCAAATCTGTTGCAAGAAATGCTGAGGATATTGATGAAACGGTACTTTCATTTGCAGAAGTTAAAGCCCTGGCAACAGGGAACCCTTTGATTAAAGAAAAGATGGATATTGATAATGAAGTCAGTCGTTTAAGTCTTTTAAAGTCTGAATTCAACAGTAGAAGGTATGCCATGGAGGATAATTTCACCTACAAATATCCTAAGCTGATTCAACTGGCAAAACAGCGTCTTGAAGGCTTGATTAAAGACATCAGTAGGCGAGATATGAACAAGACAGAAGAGTTTCAAATCAATGTTGATGGTAAGTTTTTTGACGAAAGGGAAAAAGCCGGAACATATCTTCAAGTGTTACTTTCAAGGATTGAGCCAGATAAGGAAACTCATGTGGGAACATTTAATGGCTTCGACCTCTTAATCCTAAAGAATAATTTCTTTGGTCAGCATAAGATGAGCCTTCATGCAGAGCAAAAGTACGAAGTTGAATTTGGAGATAGTCCCCACGGTAACATGGTAAGGCTTGAAAACCTTTTGGATGGTCTTGAAAAGCGCATTGAAAAAACGGAAAGCCAGATTGATGAGTATGAAAGAAATATGACCCAATCCAAGGAAGAATGGGAGAAACCATTTATGTATGAGGAAGCATTAGGGCAAAAGTTAAAGCGACAATTTGAACTTAACGCTGAACTGGACATGGACAAAGGAGATGATGGCATAGCAGTGAGTGAAGAAGATTTTAATGAAGATGTGATAACTGAAGATGATGAAGAAATGACAGTTTAGCAGGGGGAAACCCCTGCTATTTTAATGGAAGGAGTTGAATTTAATGACTAGACAAATGATTCAAAATGTCAAACAAGAAAATGTCATTGAGCTGATGTGTGAGGTGTTGGAGCTCTCGGAAAGCTCAGAAAAGAAAGTGACAAAAGCAGTAGAAAAATTAGGCATTCAGGCATTTTTTACAAGCATTGATGCTTTGGATGTTGAAGAGGTTGAAAAGGACAGAATTAAGGCACTTAAAGAAGTGATTGAAGCTAAAGTAAAATCATTAGAAGCATTGGAAGGGGGACAGTGAAATGGCAACAAAAGCAAAATACTCAGATAGCTTTTTTCAAAGTTTAAATAAACTGACCGGTATCCCAATGAGTAAATTAAAAAGTTATGCAAAAGAAAATAATCCCTTTAATATCTTAGAACATCCAGGTGTTGTTGATCCTAATGATAGACAGCTTGAAAAAATCAACAAGCTGAACGAATTCATTGCCTCTTACAATGTGCTGAAGTTGGATCAAGAAAATGAGAAAATTACTTTTAAATCACCTAATGATTCAGGGAAATACTTTGCATCACTACTTGGTGGTGTAAAAGATAAGGAAAGGTTCTTGGTTGCCTTTTTAGATAACAGCAACAGCATCATTGAGCTTAGGACAGTGTCACAAGGCACTACCAATATGGCAGTTGTATACCCAAGAGATATCCTTAAAATGGCTCTAGCAAATGATTGCAGTAGCATCATGCTTTCTCACAATCATCCCGGTGGGAGCTTAAAAGCTTCTAGTGAAGATATCGCTTTAACACAAAGGATTGTCGATATCTTTAGACCCTTAGATATTAAAGTATTAGATCATATTATTGTGGGTGGTTATAGCTTTAGTTCTATGGCAGAAAATGGCGTGTTACCAAACGATAGAATGGATGTTGCAAATTATGAACCTATTAAATTATCAGCAGCTGAAGAAGAGCAGGTTGAATATACTTCAGTGGATGAAGAAATGGAATTGTAGGAGGGATCATCGATGAATAATAGAACAGAACATATTCGAGAAAATAATGCTGAAACCATTACGTGGATTCTTGGTGCAACAGGTGAAACAAAGGAAAAGATTAAAAACTATATTATGGACCAGGGGATTAAAGCATTTTTACTACACCATAAACAACTTGAAATTGCTACAGAAGAACATGAGAAAATCGATGTATTAAAGCGAGTGATTCAAACCTTTGATGGGGATATTGAAACAATCAACTTTGGTGATATGGATGAGGGGTGTTAAGCTTTGAAACGATTTACTGAAGCAGAAATTAGTGAAGCGAATAGCATCAACCTTATTGTCTATGCTGAAAAGATAGGACTTAGTCTTAAGAAGGTGGGGAATTCCTACAAAGTCAAAGATTATGGTGGACTTTATATTGATGCAACCGGTGCTAAATGGAATTGGTTTTCTAAAGATGCAGGCGGTGGTCCTATTCAATTTGTTATGGAAATGGAAAGCAAGAACTGGGTAGATGCAGTCTATACACTTCTTGGTACAGAAAAAAGTGATTTTACACCAAGACCTAAACCGATTGATGATGCAAAAGGACCATTTGTATTGCCGGATAAAAATGATACCTATAAACATGTCATTGCCTATCTCATACAGTCAAGAGGTATTGATAAGGAAGCTGTCTATGATTTTATCAGCCAAGATAAGTTATATGAAAACACTCATAGAAGCTGTGTCTTTGTAGGCTATGATGAAAAACATGAAGCCAAGTACGCCAGTGTACGCAGTACCAATACGAGGGGGAATTCCTATCGGGGAGATGTAAAAAACTCTGATAAGGCATTTCCCTTTTCTTACGAAGGTAGTAGTACAACAGTATGCGTCTTTGAATCCCCCATTGATCTGATGAGTTATTTAACCTTGCTCCAATATCATGGAATTGAATCTTTTGAACATCATATGATTTCACTTGGAGGTGTAGCTGATCGAGCATTAGATTATTATTTAAAACTTCATCCTAAAATTAATCGAATTATGCTCTGCCTCGACAATGACGAAGCAGGGCATTTTGCTTGTCAGCAGTTTAATGAGAAATACCATGAGAAGTATAAGTTGTTAAGGCATAGCCCAACAGGCAAGGATTTTAATGAAGACCTACTAACTATAAAAAGCAATCAACAGGAAAGTCGAGCAAAAGAGCCAGAAGTAAGTTATGAAATAGAAAGGGATATTGAAGAAGAAATGGAGCTTTGAAAGGAGGCAGCAAATGTATTTTTTAAATGAAGATCATGCTTATAATTTTCAAAATATGATTTTAAAAGACCGAACCCATCCAAGTGATTTAGAGAGGATGTCACTTTTTTATATCATTGGAGGGAATGAAGATTTATTTACAAAGTTTCGACATATCTATGATTTTAAGAATCATGAAATTAATCCAGAAATTCTAACAAATGGAGAAGTAGACTTGTGTTCTAGTAGTAAGGCACTAATCAGGCTTGCATATAATCTTTTTAACGGTTATGAAGATGAGTACACAACGCCAAGAGATTTGTTTTGCAATTTGGATCGAAAGAATTATCTAGTTGCCAAAGGTGGAATCGATATGCGATTTAATGGGGATATTGAAAAGCAAATTTCTGGGGAATTGGATGAAGAGATGGAGATTGAGTTTATCTGACTTTTATTTTCAATAGCCCAAAGACCGAATAGGAAAGCTCTGCTTTCATGAGGGCAAGAGACTGTGTCAAAACTATTCATAAATATGTAGAAAAATTGATGAATTAAACACCTGAAAATGGTATAATAATAGTAAGGGAAGCTAGTGAAATCAAGGCTT
>Ga0334901_1000304_pt1 | contig 74687 bp, 61 predicted proteins | sample GraSluR3_MG_3_FD_207216 | JGI IMG/M metagenome (GOLD analysis project Ga0334901, IMG submission 207216) | Sludge microbial communities from methane-producing bioreactor in Wageningen University, Netherlands - Granular Sludge_15_08-R3 | ecosystem: Engineered > Bioreactor > Anaerobic >...
AGTCATAATCTCTTGCAGCACTGTCAGGGTGTTGGAAAATAATGAGAGTGTATTGCAGGAGAACATTATACAAATAACAAACAGTGAGCAGCTCCAGCCGTCCGACCTGGATCAGTATATTAGACAACAACCTAGAAATTCCTTCCTGTTTGGTTGGAATCCTTTTCTTGTTATTTACAATTGGAAAAACGGGAAAGGTGGTGGTTGGGACAATTTTGTCAGTAAGGTTGGTCAACCACCTGTAATCCTTGATTCATTTTTGGTTGAAAGAAGCAATGTGAATATAGTCAATCACCTGAAATCAATAGGATACTACAATTCTGTAGTCAGCGACACAATCATAACCAAGAATAAAAGGAGCAAGGTCATATATACTGTTACTGTTGGTGACACATACTCTATCAATGATATAAGTTACAATATTAAAGATACATCCATAGAGAGATTAGTAAAAGATAATATGTCCGGCACCCTTTTGAAAAGCGGAAAAAGGTTGGCTGAAGAGTTGCTGGATTCAGAAAGTGAGAGGATAGCTTCCATTTTAAGGACAAAGGGTTACTATAATTTCTCCAAGAATTACTTCTTCTTTGAAGCCGACACTCTCAGACGTGACGGAACCGCTGATTTGAGTGTGAAAATTGAAAATCATACAAGAAATGAAACACCCAAAGATGCAAAACCACACAAAGTATACACAATAAGGAATATCCGAGTATATCCTGACTACGATCCTATGGTTGGAAGGATTGATACTTCAGGAGCGTACATCATATCAAAATTTGACAATTTTGACCTCTACCATAGAGGAACCAGAACAATCAAGAGATCTGTTCTGGACAAGATGAACACGCTCAGGAAGGGTGATCTTTATAATGAAAATGATGCTACCAATACATACAACAGATTGGTTGCACTAAGGTATTTTTCTGGTGTAAACATTCAATATGACGAGGTAGTCCAGGATTCGCTGGATAATTCGGACCAGGTTGATTGTACAATAAGGCTTACTCCATCAAAAAGCCAGGGATATAAATTGAATCTGGAAGCATCCAGTAATTCAAACAATCTTTTTGGGATTTCTCCGGCAGTATCATACTATCATAAAAACTTGTTCAGGGGAGGGGAGTGGTTCACTTTGGGATTCATGGGTAACTTCCAATTCAAATTGAACGATCCTGTACGTTCTACAGAATTAGGTATTTCAGCAGGTTTATCTGTGCCTAGCTTTTTACTCATGCCAGATTCTTTATTCAAGACAAATGTTCCAAGGACGGATATCAATATTGGTTACAATTACCAAAGTCGTCCGGAATTCACCAGGAACCTCATATCCCTGAATTATGGATACAATTGGCGTTCCGGAGAGAGGTTCTTTTATAATGTATACCCTCTTCAATTGAGTATAGTTAAATTATTTGATGTCTCTTCCTCTTTTTACGAAACATTGAATGACCCTTTCCTTAGGAATGCATACAGGAATCATTTCGATTTAGGTTCTGGAGCTACAATTTATTACACAACAGATGCTTCTGCAATCCCTCAGAAGAGTTTCTTTTATGCAAGGTGGACCAATGATATTGCCGGTAATATTGTAAGCATGTTCAATAAGAGCCTGTCTGCGGATACCACCGGTGCAAAGACAATCTGGAATACTCCTTATGCACAATATTTTAGAAGTGACCTTACAGTTGGCTACACATATAAACCCAATAGTGATTACTCATTAGCCACTAGATTAAATATTGGTATTGGATATGCATATGGTAATTCAAGGGTGCTGCCTTTTGAAAAACTGTTTTATGCAGGTGGTGCAAATAGCCTCAGAGGTTGGCAGCCTCGTTCTGTTGGCCCTGGATCGGCTGCTGTTGATTCTACCTTTTCAATTCCCAACCAAACGGGTGATATGAAACTGGAAGCTAATCTTGAGTATCGGTTCAAGATGTTTTGGATGGTAGAAGGGGCTTTGTTTGCTGATGCCGGAAATATTTGGACACTCAGGAACGAAGCAGGCAGGGAAGAGGGCTTGTTCCGGTTCCGGGATTTTTACAAAAGCATTGCTATTAATTGGGGGGTAGGAGCACGCCTGAATTTGGATTTTGTTATTTTAAGGCTGGATCTTGGGATTGTTGCCAGGGATCCTTATATGAAAAGGTGGATAGGTCCTAAAGATTGGTTCAAAAAGGATACCTACTCCTTGCAGTTTGGAGTAGGTTATCCATTCTAAGCTACTCAAAAAGCAGTATGCCAAAAAACTCTGGCCGGTGAAAATCTGGCTTTTCAGTTCCGACCTTGTTCCACGAAAGGTAATGTTTTTCTGGAAGCTCATCTCCGCATTTGTAAAAATTCGCTTTGACAGACCTGCCACTTAAAGGTGCTATCTGGTTTAATGAGAATAATTCAATGGGTAATGCTATTGTTATTTGCCATTCAAAATCACCTGCCTTTGTGTCGAATCCCTCACTGCCAAGTGTTGATGCTCTTCTGATTTGGGATAAAACATCTTTGCCAAAACGACTTCTTTCTTTTCTGTTAGGACCGCCAGCGAAAGTACCGACTCCAATACAATTCAATTCAAGGTTGTAGTAAATGGAATCATTCTCACCAGGTATTACAAAAAATTCCACAGCAGAATCTTTGTAAGGGGCCGACCCTTCATCTTCTTTATATTGAGCTCTTATGTATTTCTCACGTACATTGTATTGCAGGTAGATTTCTTCCTTTGAATAAGCAATCCTGAACCTTACCTCTGGGGAATAAGGGTATTCATTTTCCCAATTTTGGTTGCTGATTGTATGGAATGGGATGCTCCTGTTATCTAGCATCTTCTCAATCAGCTTTATTGGTGGCTTTTTACAGGGGAATGATATTTTCTTTACCTCTATCATCTTATTCTTATCATAAGACTCCTCCTTGTTTTGTCCATGCAATGTGCTTGAACTGACAAGGAGGAGTAATATTACAAAATATTTAGGTTTCATTTTACTGTTTTGCCAAAGTCCTGATTTTGTACCCAGATACTCCGTAATAAAGTATAAACAGATATATAGGCAGAGCAATCCAATATGATTGTTGTGCTCCAACTGCATCTTTCAAGAAACCGTAAATTGTAGGAATTATTGCTCCGCCTGCAATTGCCATTACCAAAAGGGAAGACCCTGCTTTGGTGAACTTGCCAAGATCTGTCATTGCCAAAGGCCATAAAGCCGGCCACATCAAAGAACAACCAAGAGCCATCAATGCTACAAACCATATGGACATTGCGGCAGGAGTGATTACCACAAGGATAGATCCGGAAATACCCAGTACAGAGCAAATCATAAGGGCATTTGCCTGGCTTAAATATTTAGGTATAAACAGTATTCCGCAAATATATCCAACTACCATTGCAATTGGGGAAATCCATGCATATGAAGCGGCATTGGGAAGATTAAGCCATGTTGCATAATCAACAAGAGTTCCAAGAGCAATGGTTTCTACACCTACATATAGGAATAGTGCAAGAGCTCCAAGCAACAGGTGTGGAAATTGCCAAATGGATGTTTTTCCTGATGCATATGTAGAGTTCTGTGGATCATCTGAGTCCTCACCTTCTGCTTTGACTTCCGGAAGAGGCGCCAAAAGGGATAGAATACCCAATAATACAAACACAGCAATAATAATGTAAAAAGGCAGGAATAAATCAGAAATCAAAGTGTTTGTAGTGTCTTTTCCTATTACATATGCCAAAAAGACTGGTGCCACAGGCCATGCAAGCTTATTGCATATTCCCATAATTGACATTCTTCTGGCAGCACTTTCCATTGGGCCCAATATTGTTATGTAAGGATTTACTGAAGCTTGAAGGAAAGTATTTCCTATTCCGCTGAAGAATGATGCTACTAGAAAAAGGATAAAACTTTCATATTTTGCCGATGGAATGTAAAGGGCAAATGCAATTGCAAAAAGAAGGAAAGATAAGGACATTGTCTTTTTATACCCAATTTTTGCAATTGTTAGTGAGGCCGGGTAACCGAAAATTATGAAGGTGGAAAAGGTTGCAGCCAAAATCAAATACGATTCCCCTGAAGAGACACCCAAAGTTGTGTTCAGTACCGGAATCAGGAAGGAATTGATTCCTAATGCGAATCCGATAGAAAAGAACATCATCCCAATGAAAATGATTGGAATCAAAAATTTATTCTGTTTATCCATTTTCTAAGAAGTTATTTATATGGTTAATATTTGTTTACTACTTGATTTTGTGTCTTACAAAAAGTTCAATAGCTTGGTATTCTGCCATTCCTAGTTTATCAAACAACACCGCAGTGTTGTGGTTCCGCTCTTCTGCCCTAAGCCAGAATTCCCGTTTGTCAGAACCTGGGAAAAGAGGTCTGTCTTTTTGTGACTGATGTTTGAAAATGGCTTCCCTTTTGATATTAACCTCTTCCGGGCTCAGTGGTACAGCCATGTCAGCATCGGCAACATCCCATTCTTGCCAAGCACCGCGGTATAGCCATACTCTGCAATCTTTAAACCAATCTTCATTTTTGAGTTCTGCCAAAGCATTAAGAATGGCAAGCAGACACACCCTATGGGTACCGTGTGGGTCACTAAGGTCTCCGGCTGCATAAACTTGGTGAGGTTTTACTTCTAAAAGAAGTTTTTTGACAATGTCAATGTCTTCTCTCCCAAGAGGTTTCTTCTTTACTCCACCAGTTTCATAGAATGGCATTTCTAGGAAATGAACCCTTTCTTCCGGAATCTTCAGGTAACGGCATGCCGCTTTGGCCTCACCTCTTCTGATGGCTCCTTTCACTTCCCTTATATTATCGGAATCGGGTTCCCCAGGATGTTTCTTGTTGAGTTCTTCCAGAGCCTCCAAGTATATATTATTGCTTTTTTGAAGGTCAAACCCATAAATCTTTGAACTATCCCTCAGGAAATCAAGAAACCTTATTGCATCATGGTCAAATACGGCAATGTTTCCCGATACTTGGTAGGCCAAGTGTACTTCGTGTCCGTGTTCGGAGAGACGGGCCAGGGTTCCACCCATGGAAATGACATCATCGTCTGGATGCGGAGAAAAGATAATTACCTTTTTGGGGAATGGTGTAGCCCTTTCTGGCCTTGTAGAGTCATCTGCATTAGGTTTTCCCCCGGGCCAACCGGTGATGGTATGTTGCAAATCATTGAATACTTTAATATTGATTTTGCTTGCAGGACCTTGTTCAGTAATCAGGTCACTCATACCATTGTCGTTGTAATCACGATCTGTGAGTTTCAATATCGGTTTGTCCAACTTTTTGCATAGCCAGAAAACAGATTTTTTCACCATTTTGTCGTCCCATTCACATGGCCCTGTCAACCAAGGAGTTTTGATACGTGTCAATTCTGCTGCAGCCGGATAATCAACATAAACTTCCAGGTTTTCATGTTTCTGTAAATATGAAACAGGGATCTGTTCATTCACGTCACCCTCTACAAGTTTTGCAATAGTGGTTGCTTTACCTTCTCCCCATGCCAGGAAAAACACCTTTTTAGATGCCAGGATGGTTTCTATACCCATTGTCAAAGCATGGAACGGTACATATTCTACTCCAAAGAACTCAGATGCCGAAGAAACCCTTGTGGTATGGTTGAGTGTGATAAGACGAGTCCTTGAGTTGTAATGAGAGCCAGGTTCATTGAAACCCATGTTGCCAAGGACAATTATATCCATTCCTCCCAGGGAAGCAATTTTTTGCTCATAGTTTTCACAATAGTCATGGATATCCTCTTTTTTAATTTCACTGTCAAGGCAGTTAATGTTGCTAAGAGGAATGTCAATGTAATCCAAAAGATACTCTTTCAAAAACCTGTAATGGCTTTGCAGTTCCATTTTATCCAATGGCCAGTATTCGTCAAGACTGAATATGTGCACATTTTTGAAAGAGACTTTGTTACTTTTATGCAGGTTTACAAGTTCTTCATATACCTGTATGGCAGAAGATGTCGCACTTAATCCAAGTGTACATGGCTGGTTGATTTTTTCCTTGTCATTGATGGTTGCTGCAATCTTTTCTGCCACAAGCTTGCTGGCAGCATCTGCATCATTGAAAATTTCAACCGGGATTTTTTCATACCTTTTTGTAAAATCTGATTTGATTATCATAGTTGAATAATTTGTTAGTTTTACTTATTATTACTTGTTAATATTTTCCATGTTTATTTTTTTTCCAGGAGTTGTGCCTTTCCAACAGCTTGTTTGATTAATGCAAGCTGTTCCAAAAGCTGTTCCATGTAATCTAACTTTAACATGTTGGCACCATCCGACAATGCTTTTTGAGGGTCAGGATGTGTCTCCATGAAAAGACCGTCTACTCCAGCGGCTATAGCAGCCCGAGCTATAGTTGATATCATTTGTGGTTTGCCACCTGAGACCCCTGTGCTTTGGTTAGGTTCTTGAAGACTGTGTGTGACATCCATTACAACGGGGTACCCAAATTCTTTCATAATAGGTATGGATCTGAAATCAACAATCAAATCGGTGTAACCAAATTGGGAACCTCTTTCGGTAAGGATAATCCTGTCATTGCCATTGTTTTTTACTTTGTCTGCGGCAAACTTCATTGACTCAGGTGATAAGAATTGACCCTTTTTGATGTTGACATACTTGCCTGTTTTTGCGGCAGCTTCCAGCAAATCGGTTTGACGGCAAAGAAAAGCAGGTATTTGCAAGATATCTACGTTGAAAGATGCAGCCATTGCAGCCTCAGGAGCGTTATGTATGTCCGTGATGATTGGCAATTCCAATTCCCTTTTTACTTTCTCAAGGATTTCCAAAGCTTTTATATCTCCCAATCCGGCAAAAGAATCCCCTTTCGATCTGTTAGCTTTACGATAGGATGCCTTAAAAATAAAAGGAATTGACAGTTTGTTGGTTATAGATTTTAACTTTGACGCAATTTCAAATGTAATTTCCTCATTTTCAACAACACAAGGGCCTGCAATCAAAAAGAAAGAGCCCTCATTGCCTCTGTTTGTAAACTCAATATCTTCTAATATCATAACTCTGCAAAATTAGATAAAAACTATGAATTATTATATTTTTTCCATTGTAACTGCAGCCTTTTTGAGATTTCTGATTCACGGTTGTTATCAGAAGGATTGTAGAAAATTTTACTATTTATCTCTTTTGGCAGATAATCTTGATCTACAAAATTTCCAGGGTAGGAGTGTGAGTATTTGTAATCTTTACCATAATCCAGCTCTTTCATAAGTTTGGTAGGGGCGTTCCTCAGATGTAAAGGCACAGGTAAATCTCCGCTCTTCCTGACCTCATCCAATGCTGCATCTATTGCCATGTATGCACTGTTGCTTTTGGGAGAGGTTGCAAGATAGATGGCAGTTTGTGATAGTATTATCCTGGCTTCGGGCATTCCAATCTTATGAACTGCTTCGAAACAAGATTGAGCTAAAAGCAATCCGTTTGGATTTGCAAGCCCAATATCTTCGGAAGCCAAAATAATCATCCTCCTTGCTATGAAAAGAGGATCTTCTCCACCTTCAAGCATTCTGGCCATCCAATAAAGTGCCCCGTTTGGATCGGAACCCCTGACACTTTTAATGAATGCAGAAATAATGTCATAATGAAACTCACCGTTCTTGTCATATGCTGTAATATTCTCTTGAAGTGCATTTATAACAATATTGTTATTAATAACAATATTTGATTTTCCCCACTCTGACTTAATGATTATATCCAGTATATTCAGCAGTTTCCTTGCATCTCCTCCAGAATACCTGTATAAAGCTTCCCTTTGTTCAATTTCAATTTCTTTGTCAAAGAACAAATTATCCTTATTGACAACTCTGTCAATAAGGATATCCATATGGGATTTTTCAAGGGATTTCAAAACAAATATCTGGCACCTTGAAAGGAGAGGAGTAATCACTTCAAAAGAAGGATTCTCTGTTGTTGCTCCAATCAGGGTTATCGTGCCATCTTCAACCGCACCTAAAAGTGCATCTTGTTGTGATTTGCTGAAACGGTGGATTTCGTCTATAAAAAGAATAGGGCTGTGCTTATTGAATAGAGATGTGGATTTTGATTTTTCAATAATTTCCCTTACATCTTTTACGCCAGCATTGACAGCAGACAAAGTATAAAAAGGTCTCTCCAAAGTTAATGAGATAATCCTGGCCAACGTGGTTTTGCCGACACCAGGAGGACCCCATAAAATAAAGGATGTCAGGTTGCCGGATTCTATCATTTTCCTAAGTATGGAACCTTCTCCAATCAAATGTTCTTGACCAACATAGTTCTCCAAGCTTGTTGGACGGATTCTTTCGGGAAGAGGAGCATACTCTTTGTTATTCATAAAGCTTTATATCCCTATTTAACATAATATAAATTGTGTTATTATTCTCGTTTCCTTAATTGTCTTACAATTCTGGATATTACTTTCTCAATAGAAGCCTCTGGTTCGATGACATTGTAATCTTCCCAAAAATTTTCATCAGTAAAATCATTCACCTTTTCAGACATGATGTCTCTTGACCTGACCCTGTTTTGGGATTCTATTTTGAATTGTGTAGGTTTAATATCTGTTACAGCGACTTCAGATGAGATTGTGTAAATGTTCCTGAACCATTTTTTATCCCATTTTGCAGCAAACTTAACTTCTGTACGTGAATAATCAAAATACCACAAGGAATCAAATTGTTTGTAATTTACTAAATAGTTGGCGGCCAATACATCCATTTTTAAAGATGATGGTTTTTTCTTAATGAACAATTGGTTTGCGTTTGGATTGTCTTCTACATTCATTGCAAATTCAATTCTGCCGACGGCAAAACTCTCTGCTTCTATAAAAATCTTACCTCTGAAAAAGATATCATTAAGTTTATTGTGCTGGTCAAAGTCAATTACATAAAATAATTTGTCGTCGATTGTTGCAGGGTCGCTTATTTTGAAATTGTAAATTTCATCTATTATAAAAGGGTCAACTCCAAGGAACGGGTTTTTCATGATATCCAGTTCAAAAGCAGAATTTGGACCTCCCTGGAATTTGACCATTAAAGTATCTACCCTGTTTGCATCATAATTGCCACGGGCTTTGTAAATCCCTATCATATCACTTCTGTAGCCAGTATAGGGTGCTTTTGCAATATCTAAAACAGCTTCATTAATAGACACATAAGTGTTCCTTTTTTGGATCATTTCCCTGTAAAAGGCAGTCATCCTGAGTGGTGACTGGCTATAGTTCAATTTTGTCCTTGAAAGAGCCATCTTGACTATTGAAGAAGCATCTTGAGGCCTTATTGTGATTGGCTTGAGAGTTATTATTGAAGGCGTGAGGGGAATATTCATCTCCCTCTCTTCAAAATCTGAAACAGCTATTTTCCTGGATTTGTAACCCAAGTAGGAGATTATTACAGTATCCCCTGTTGCCTCTGCAGGTACCTTGAATACAAACATACCATCGGTATTTGTCACAATGCTGGTTGTAGAACCGGACAGATGTATGGAAGCAAAGCCCAACGGGCGTTTGGAAGATGCATCTTCTACCTTGCCGCTTAAGGAAATGACTCCTTGTGACCAAATATTATGGGATGAAAGTATTGTAATAAAAAATATTAAAACTAATCTTTTCATTTTCTAATTCATTTTACTATATTATGGACTAAAATACATTTTTTAGTGTATATTATTAACATATGAATTTAAAAAAAGTTAATTTCGCACTCCAATAAAAAACAATATGGGAAGAAGAGATAAAGAGTTACTTGAAAATATTGAAATAGAAGGCATTGCTGCAGAGGGTAAAGCTCTTGCACATATAAACGGAAAGGTTTTGTTTGTCCCGTTTGCCGTGCCGGGAGACATAGTTGATGTCCAAGTCAGAAACAAAAGAAGAGGGTTTATGGAGGGATATGTAACCCGGATCATAAAACCTTCAGATAAAAGGACAGATCCATTTTGTTCACATTATGGAATATGCGGAGGTTGTAAATGGCAGTCACTCCCCTATCCTTTGCAGTTGGAATACAAACAGCAACAAGTTGTAGATCAGTTGACAAGAATTGGGAAATTGTCTCTGCCTCAGGTTTCGCCAATAATTGGATCTGAGAAAATAATTGAATACAGGAACAAATTGGAGTATACATTCAGCTCAAAAAGATGGATTGAAAGTATAGCAGAGGCTGACAATCTTACTGATAAAGATAAATTGGGATTAGGATTCCATATCTCAGGATATTTTGATAAAGTCTTGGATGTCCAAAAATGCTATTTACAACCAGAGCCAACCAACGAAGTTCGTTTGTTTATCAAGGATTTTGCCATTGACAACAATTTAAGTTTTTTTGACCTTCGTGAACAAACAGGGTTCTTGAGGAACTTGGTTGTTCGTACTTCATCAACCGGGGAAGTTATGGTTATAATAGTGTTTGCATATGAAGAGAAGGAAAAGAGGGAGTTTCTTTTGGATGCTGTAAAAAACAGGTTTCCCAATATAACCTCATTGAACTGGATCATAAATGACAAGAAGAATGACTCTGTGTCTGACCTTGACTGTCATCACTATTCTGGCAGGGAGTTCATATATGAAAAGATGGAGGATTTGAGGTTCCGTATAGGGCCTAAGTCCTTTTACCAGACAAATTCGGATCAAGCATACAGGTTGTATTCTGTGGTAAGGGATATGGCAAACCTTAAAGGGGATGAAACGGTGTATGACCTATATACCGGTACCGGAACAATAGCTCTGTTCCTTGCAAGGAATGCATATAAAGTAATAGGCATAGAATATATTGAAGAAGCTGTCAGGGATGCCAGGGAAAATGCAAATGAAAACAACATTGGCAATTGTTCTTTTCATTCTGGTGACATGAAAGATGTTTTATCTTCCAGGTTTATTGAAGAGCATGGGATTCCGGATGTGATTGTTCTGGATCCTCCTAGAGCCGGAATCCATCCTGATGTAGCAAATGTTGTCTCAAACAGCTCTCCTGCAAGGATTATTTATGTTAGTTGCAATCCGGCAACTCAGGCAAGGGATATTGCTCTTCTTGGAACACAATATAAAGTAACCAAGGTCCAGCCTGTAGACATGTTTCCTCATACCCATCATTTGGAAAATGTTGTGTTGTTGGAGAAGTATTGAATTTAATTAAACGGGCATCATGGAAAATACATACAAAGAGACAATTTGCGCATTATCTACAGTTCAGGGAAAGGGTGCGATAGCTGTGATCCGGATTAGTGGTCCCGAATCTGTAAAGATTGCATCTTCCGTTTTTCTGCCATCCAGGGGAGCATCACTTGAAGAGACCAAAAGCCACAGACTTAGGTTTGGTACAATAATGGATGAAGGGAAAGTTCTGGATGAAGTTTTGGTTTCGGTTTTCAGGTCACCCTATAGTTACACAGGAGAAGAGATGGTAGAAATCTCTTGCCATGGATCTTATTACATTCAACAAGAGTTACTCATGCTTCTTGTCAAAAAGGGTGCAAAACTGGCAAGACCAGGGGAATTTTCACAAAGAGCATTTTTGAACGGCAAGTTGGATTTGGCACAAGCAGAGGCTGTAGCAGACCTTATAGCATCTGAAAATGAATCTGCACATAGGGTTGCAATGAACCAAATGAAAGGTGGTTTTTCCAACGAACTGGCCAAAATGAGAGATTCGTTGCTAGAAATTGTCTCGCTAATGGAACTTGAGCTGGACTTTAGTGAAGAAGATGTTGAGTTTGCAGACAGGTTCCATTTGCAAACTCTTTTGTCTGATGTGAAGTCACATATTTTGACTCTTGTCAACTCATTCAAATTGGGCAATGTCATTAAAAATGGAGTACCCGTAGCAATTGCCGGAGCTACAAACACAGGAAAAAGCACTCTGCTGAACCTTATGCTGAAAGAAGAGAGATCTATTGTTTCCGATATACATGGTACTACCCGGGACTATATAGAGGGTTATATGAACATTGATGGCGTTGGATTCCGTTTCATAGATACTGCAGGTATACGTGAGACCAAGGAAACCATTGAGATGATTGGTATTGAAAGAAGTTATCAAAAAATAAGAAGTGCAAATATTGTGCTGCTGATTTTGGATGCAGAACGGTCAGATAATTTTGAACAAGGTATTTCCCAGCTTGCATCGGTAATTGATAATGACAATCAAAGTGTTGTAATCTTACTTAATAAGTGTGATAAGATCAATGATGAGCAAAAAGAGGGGTGTCTTAAGCAGATAAAGGCCTATTGTTCAAATAATGAATTGTTTAGCAAAAGCATACTGACAATCTCTGCCAAAAACAATTACGGGATTGATAATCTTAAAAATGCACTTTTGGAAAACCGAGAGGCAATGAATCATGGCTCCTACTCTACCCTGGTTACAAATGTAAGGCATTACGAAGCTTTGAAAGATGCCATGTCTGCATTGGAAAGGGCAAATGGTGGCATGCAGCAATCTTTGCCCACAGATTTGCTTGCGCAGGACATACGTGAAGCGATATTCCATATAGGAGAGATAGTTGGGGAAATAAATACAGAGGAGATATTGGGTAATATTTTCAGCAAGTTTTGTATTGGTAAATAATATAAATTGTAATAATAAATGATTTTTTTTATCTTTAGGTACTATTATTAAAAATGATATGCCATGGATAAGGAAAAATACAGAAAAGAGGCCAAAGATAGTATCGATAAACTATTTGCTCAAATAGAAGAACTTGAATCAAAAAAGGATAGGGTCAAAGATGAAGCCAGGAAAGAAATTGAGGAAATCCTTGATAATTTAAAAGTCAAAAAGGCACAATTAGAGACTAAATATGAGGAGTTGGTTGACTCTTCGGAGGACAAATGGGAAGAAGCAAAAGAGGCTTTCTCTTCTGCAGCAGATTCTTTCAAAGAGGGATTTGGGAAAATAGCATCCCTGTTCAAGTAATCAAGAGATGTTATATCTCCGGTTCCATGATTGTTAACATTATAAAATTTGAATAATTATGAAAACTCAAGGACAAGGAGGAAAAAACAATGTCATGATGGCTTCCGTGGTGACATTGGGTGTTTTATTGCTTACATCTTTGATTGTTATGTTTTTATACATTAACAAATCAGGTAAACTAAACAAGAGTAACGAAGAACTTGAAAACAGGCTGGCTATTATAGAAGATAATTTGTCAAAAAGTGATGCCCAAAACAAAGTTAACGTTGCCAAGTTGGATTCTATGGATTTACTCGTTTCCCAAATGGAAACGGATCATGAACAGCAGATTGCCATCAAGGATCGCAGGATAGCAAATTTGGAAGTATCCGGTAATAAAAAAGAGAAGGAACTTCAAAAGGAGATAGATCGCCTGATTGATTCAGAAGTCAATCTGGAAAAATTGCAAAACAGGTATGACCGGCTTTTGGCTGAAGCTCTGCGAAAAAGAGATCAGATAAAGGTTCTGGAAAACGATTTGAAGGTTTTGAGGGACAGTGTTGACCAATCAAGGAAACTGTTTGCCTACAATATTTCTCCTTTGACAAAATGGGACAGGTGGTTGTGTGCAGATAGGTACAACGTGGATGTAGCCCGACGTGTAAACGAAATTCATGTGAAATTCGAAATTGCCGGATCTCCTTTTGTAAATCATGGCAAAAGAAATGTATATTTGAATTTACTGGATCCTCAAGGCAATTTGCTATATCCCCAAGGTGGTGATTTCCAATATACACAAATGCAGGAAATTGACTACTCAGGATCATACATCCCGGTAGAATTTATCATAAGCAACCCCGAAAAACTCCTGCCCGGCACTTATACTTTCCAAGTTTATATAGGCAATGAGCTTGTCAGGGAGACATATGTAGATTTCAACTAATCATAGTTCCAGGCACCAATTGTTTTTGTCGTAAACCACACCTGTTTGTATGCCTGTAAGTGTGTCGTGTAGTTTTTTGTTTGTACTGTTTCCTTCTGATTTTGAACTATAAACGGTACCAGTCAGTGGATCGTGGATTTCTGATATATTCAGTACCACAATGGCTGTACCACATGCTGCCATTTGGTCAAAAGTGGCTAGTTCTTCTGTCAGTACTGCTCTTTTTTGCACTGTCATACCCATATCTTTCGCAATGGTCATCAGGGAATTATTTGTAATGGATGGTAATATGTTTGGAGAGTCAGGTGTAATGTAGTTGTTCCCTTTTATACCAAAAAAATTGGAAGAGGAGAATTCATCTATATGGTTCCTTGTTTGGGAATCCAAGTACAACAGAGCTGCATATCCTTGTTGTTTGGCTTTTTGCCCAGCAACTATGGATGGTGAGTAATTTCCTCCTATTTTGTACGCACCAGATCCCATCGGGGCAGTTCTGTCATGATCCCTGGCAATAAGGGCTTTATTGAAACTACTTTTTTTATCTCCTGCAAAAGAAGAGACTGGGATTGCAGCAACAATAAACAAAACATCATTGGATGATACAAGGTCTATTTGTCCACCAATACCAATCAAAAGTGGACGTAGATACAAAGTTGCCCCACTTTCATATGGAGGTAAGTATCCTATGTTTTCCTGAACAGCCATTTTGCACGCCTCAATGAACATTGATTCAGGAGGGGATGGTATTCCCAGAAATTCTGCAGAACGCCTTAGTCTGGAAGCATTTTCGATGGGTCGGAACAGTCTGATTTTATCGTCATATCCACGGTATGCCTTTAGTCCTTCAAAGGCTTGCAAACCATAGTTCAATGATGCAGAAAGGGCATTTATTGTAATTTTGTCGTCATTTATCACTTGTAAATGACTCCATTCCCCATCTGAATAGTTTGCAACAATTATTGCGTTTGTTTTTGTGTATTTGAATTTTAATTCGTTCCAATTCATTTTTTGTGAGATTTAAATCAAGTAACCAAAAAGGTCCTTTTTATCGTTTATGTATTCGAATATTATTTTATTGTCATTTAATTTATCCAACAACATTGACAAGTCGTTTTTACAAGAGAGTTCAATACCTATCAAGGCAGGCCCTTGTTCCCGGTTTGTCTTTTTTGAGTAGGAAAAGTGGGTAATGTCATCGTTAGGGCCAAGGACATTGTTTACAAAATTTAGCAATGCTCCTGCCCTTTGAGGGAATCGCACTATGAAATAGTGTTTTAGTCCCTCGTACATCAATGAACGTTCCCTTATTTCCTCTGTCCTGGAAATATCATTGTTACTGCCACTGATGATACATACTACATTTTTGCCGTGGATTTCTTCTTTGATAAATTCAAGGGCTGCTACAGACAAAGCTCCAGCTGGTTCTGCCACTATGGCATTTCTGTTGTACAATTCCAGAATTGCAGAACATACCGATCCTTCTGGTGTAGGGATAATTTTGTCAATCACATTTTTACAGATTTCAAATGTGATCACACCTGGCCTTTTGACTGCTGCGCCATCTACAAAAGTATCTATTGAATTAAGTTCTGTAATTTTTTTGTTTTCAATAGATTGTTTCATTGAAAGAGCACCTGAAGGCTCTGCTCCTATTATCTTTGTCTGTGGAGATTTTTGTTTGAAGTACCAACCAACTCCTGATGCAAGTCCGCCACCACCCACCGGAGTGACAAGATAGTCCAGCTCTTCTTTGAAGTCCTTGAGAATTTCAATGCCTATTGTAGCTTGACCCTCAATAACAGATATGTCGTCAAACGGATGTATGAAACTGCCGTTTGTGGAGTCGCAAAATTTCCTGGCTTCCCGGAATGAGTCATCAAATGTATCTCCCGTAAGGATAACTTTGATGTTTGACTTTCCAAACATCTTTACCTGGAGCACTTTTTGTTTTGGAGTGGTTGTAGGCATGAATATTGTGCCTTTGATATCAAGCACATTACATGAATATGCCACTCCTTGTGCATGGTTACCGGCACTTGCACAGACAACTCCTTTTATCCTTTCTTTAGCAGATAAGGAGCTTATCTTATTGAAAGCTCCTCTTATTTTATAAGACCTGACGCTTTGCAAATCTTCCCTTTTAAGGTAAATGGATGCTCCATATTGTTCAGATAAACTCTGATTATATAACAAAGGAGAATTCACGACAACCCCCTCAAGTAAATTCATTGCCTTTTCTATCCTTTCCAATTTTGGAAAACAGTTAATTTCACTCATCATCTATGGTCTTAAATTTCTCACAACCTCTCCTGTTTTCCATAATTCACTAGATCGTAAATCATTAAGTTCCTCTTCAAGTTTAATGCGATAATCACTTCTACCATTGGAATCTATGGATTTTTGTGCTTCGTTTCCGTTTGCTACTTCGGAATATAGTTCGTTAAAAACAGGGAGTAATGCTTCTTTAAACTTAATCCACCAATCAAGGGCTCCTCTTTGTGCAGTTGTAGAACAATTCGCATACATCCAATCCATTCCATTTTCTGCAACCAAAGGCATGAGGCTTTGGGTCAACTCCTCTACTGTCTCGTTGAAGGCCTCCGAGGGAGAGTGACCGTTCTCTCTTAGAACTTGGTATTGTGCAGCAAAAAGCCCTTGCAAAGCCCCCATCAAAGATCCACGTTCTCCAGTTAGGTCAGAGTACACTTCTTTCTTGAAAGTGGTTTCAAATAGATAACCAGAACCTATGCCAACACCAAGTGAAACAACTCTTTCATATGCTTTACCTGTAGCATCACTATATATCGCATAACTTGAGTTCAATCCTTTGTCTTGGAGAAACAACCTTCTTAAGGAAGTTCCGGAACCTTTTGGTGCTACAAGGATAACATCAATATCATCGGGAGGGACAATACCCGTCTTGTGTTTGTATGTAATGCCAAAACCATGTGAAAAGCAAAGTGCTTTTCCTTTGTGCAAGTGTCTTTTAATTGTTGGCCACAGTTCAATTTGCCCGGCATCTGACAAAAGATAAAGTATTATTGAAGCTTGTTTGCAGGCTTCTTCTATACCAAACAGGTTTTCATTTGGTAACCATCCATCCTGCACTGCCCTATCCCAGCTTTTAGAGTTGGCTCTTTGCCCAATGATAACATTAAAACCGTTATCTTTAAGGTTTAATGCCTGACCTGGACCTTGTATTCCATAACCAATGACAGCTATGGTCTCTTCTTTCAAATAGTCCAGTGCATTACTTAGGGGAAATTCTTCCCGGGTAACAACATTCTCCAATGTTCCTCCAAAATTGATTTTTGCCATAATTATAAATTTTTTAAATTGGGTTTATGATACTTTTCTTAAGAGTGATTCTACTGGCTCCCTTTGCAATACTACATTTCCAGACCTGGCATAGGATATAAGGAGGTTTTTCCGTTCAAGACTCTGCTTGAGTGCATCCAGTTCTGCTTTGCTGCCAGATTTTTCCGCTATAATATATTCATTGGAAATTTCTATTATTTTTCCATTCAGCCGATTAAGGAAATGATTAAAAAAAAGTGAATCTTTAATGAAATCGGGTGATATTTTATACAATGCCATCTCTTTGTAAATTAGCTCATCTTGTAAAAAGTAATTTACATTTAGAATGTCAATATTGTTATTCAGTTGATTAACAATTCTTTCTACGGTCTCTTCTGAAGTTATGGCAGATATGACTACTGTGCTAATCCCTTTTATGTAGGATTCTGATACATTAAGACTTTCAATGTTAATGTGACGTTTTAGATAAGCAGATGTAATTCTGTTTAAAACAGATATTTGATTGTTTACAAACGCCAATACTATGAATTCTTTATTTTCCATAATTATAGTTTATTGTGTTATTAATTCATCCAAAGATTTTCCGGCAGGAACCATAGGGAATATGTTCTCTTCTTTTGTTACATCAATCTCAAGTAAAATCGGACCCTTATGGCTTATCATTTCTTTTATTTTGCTTTCCAAATCATTAAAATTCATTATTTTATACGATAGAATCCCATATGCTTGAGCTATTTTTGAAAAATCGGGATTATCCATTTCGGTAAATGAGTATCTTTTTTCAAAGAACAACTCCTGCCATTGCCTGACCATACCAAGAAATGAGTTGTTAAGAACGACAATTTTTACAGGCAGGTTGTATTTCATGATTGTACCTAATTCGTGTATAGACATTTGAAAGCCCCCATCTCCAGTAAAGATTATAACATCTTTCTCTTTTTTGCCACATATTGCACCAATTGCTGCAGGTAAGCCAAATCCCATGGTGCCCAAACCACCTGAAGTAATGAAATTCCTTGGATTGCTGAATTTTGAGAATCTTGCTGCAAACATTTGATTCTGACCTACATCAGTTACAATTATGCTATCATTGCAACACCATTCTGCTACAGACTCAACCACTTTTGCCATACTTATGGATCCGCTTTTTTTTTCTTTCAAGTACATACTTTCTATCATATTACGGTCCTCTATTTTGACCTGGTTCATGTATCTTATCCATTCTTCCCTTTTCCTGTATTTGATTCCAGGCATAATTAATTTGATAGTTTGCAATGCATCCCCATGTAGTTTAAGGTCGCATTTGACACATTTGTCAAACTCTGCCTTATCAATATCTATATGGATTATCTTGGCATTAGGAGCAAATCCAGGGATTTCACCTGTAAACCTGTCGCTAAACCTCATACCAATAGCTATCAAAAGATCAGATTTTTGGATCATATGGTTAGCAGTGAGAGAACCATGCATTCCTGCAAATCCTCCGTGTAGGATGTAATTGGTGGGGACAGAAGAAATGCCCAAAAGTGTTGTTATAATGGGTATGTTCCCTTTTTGTGACAATTCCATACATTTGTCTGATGCACCAGAAATCAATACACCTTGGCCAGATATTATCAAAGGCATTAATGAGTTGTTTATCATATTCACTGCCTCTGAAATAGATACGCTAGGAATCTCTGGGAGCATTTTGCCTTTTATTTGTTGAGGCTTGTAGGGTGTGTATGAAAATCTTGTGAGTTCGGTTTGCGCATTTTTTGTAAAGCTTATCAAAACAGGGCCAGGCCTTCCGCTTCTTGCTATGTAAAATGCTTTGGACATGATTGTTGTAATTTCTGAGGCAGATGTTATTTGATAACTCCACTTTGTGAGAGGTATTGTAATACTTATTGTATCTGCTTCCTGAAAGAAATTGCTTCCCAATTTGTCGTATCCAACTTGAGCTGTAATGCATACCAGTGGCGTTGAATCCATCATTGCGTCAGCGATGCCTGTGACCAAGTTGGTTGCTCCGGGACCAGCTGTAGCAAAACAAACTCCGGTTTTCCCGGTAGCCCGGGAATATCCTTGAGCTGCGTGGACTGCTCCTTGTTCGTGCCTTACCAGTATGTGTCTGATTTGTTGCTGGTAATCGAATAGTTTGTCGTAGAGTGGCATTATTGTTCCTCCTGGATAACCGAATATTGTGTCGACACCTTCTTTTTGTAGTGATATCAACATTGCCTCTGCCCCTGTGATCTTACTGTTTTCCATAATTAAGTCTTTGTTAATCAAATTTTCCTGACTGCTCCTTTATCTGCAGAAAGTACGTGAGCCGAATATATTTGAAGGGAAATTGGAATTTCCCTGTTTCTGTTTTTTGGTGAGTAGATTGGTTCTCCTTTTAATTCTGAGACAAGCTCTCTTTTTCTATCTTCCCATGTATCTGTTCCAACAGATGCATTTAATGTTCTTTCAGGAATATTTATTGATATCTCATCTCCATTTTTAAGTAAAGCAAGTTCACCACCTGCAGCTGCTTCGGGTGATACATGGCCTATTGATAATCCGGAACTTCCTCCGGAGAACCTGCCATCAGTAACCAAAGCACATTTTTTGTCCAGTGCCATTGATTTCAAGTATGAAGTTGGATATAGCATCTCTTGCATTCCAGGCCCTCCTTTAGGCCCTTCGTACCGTATCACGATAACAGAGCCAGCATGTACGGTCCCGTCCAGGATTCTTTCGCAAGCCTCTTCCTGGGAGTCAAATATTACTGCTTTGCCTGTGAATTCAAGCATTTCTGAAGGTACTCCTGCAGTTTTGACTATAGCACCATCTTTTGCGATATTACCTTTTAGCACTACCAAACCACCATCGGTGCTGTAGGGGTGGCAAATGTCCCTAATGCACCCGTTTTCACCATCAAGGTCCAGATTGTCATAAAAATTGTTTTGTGAAGCTAAAACCCTGCTTTTACAGCCTCCTGGAGCTGCTCTGTAAAAACGGCTGGTTGATTTTTTTATCCTCTTTTCTTTAATTGAATTTTTTTTGAGACACTCTTCCAGCGATATCAAATTTATACGTGGTACAGAACAGTCAAGAAATCCAGCTTCTTTTAGTTCTGCTAAAATTCTCATAACACCTCCGGCCCTGTGAAAGTCTTGCATATGATGTCTCCCGTTTGGAGATAGTTTGCATAATACCGGTATTTTCCTGGATAGGATATCAACATCTTCCATATCCAAAACTACCTGGGCCTCGTGAGCTATTGCCAGCAAATGAAGGACTGTGTTTGTAGAGCCTCCCATTGCAATATCCATGGACATAGCATTGATTAGGGATTCCCTGGTAACTATTGACTTTGGCAGAACGGTGGTGTTCCCGTTGTAATAATACTCTTGGGTAATATCACAAATTGTCTTTGCAGTCATTTTTATGAGTTTCTTCCTTAGAGAGTGAGTTGCCAACAAAGATCCATTTCCAGGTAACGACAGGCCTATTGCCTCTGCCAGGCAATTTATTGAGTTGGCAGTGAACATTCCGGAACAGCTGCCACAAGTAGGGCATGCCTCTTTCTCAAGCTGCATTAGTTCATCTGCTTGTGAATTGGAATCTCCTCCTTTCACCATCACATCTACCAAGTCGTAATCTACCCCTGCTATCCTGCCTGCCTCCATTGGACCTCCTGAAACAATTATGGAAGGTATGTTCAACCTTACCATTGCCATGAGCATTCCAGGAGTTATCTTGTCGCAATTGGATATACAAATCATAGCATCTACCTTATGTGCATTGCACATATATTCAACGCTGTCTGCAATCAACTCCCTGGAAGGAAGAGAATAAAGCATTCCACTATGTCCCATTGCAATACCATCGTCAATAGCAATTGTATTGAATTCTGCTGCAAACATGCCTCTCTTTTCAATCTCCTTTTTGATATATTGTCCCACGTTGTGTAGATGGACATGACCCGGAACAAACTGGGTGAATGAATTTACAATGGCAATCAATGGTTTGTCCATTTGTTGGTCTGTCATTCCGTTTGCTCTCCAAAGTGCTCTGGCCCCTGCCATCCTTTGGCCTTTTCTGGTTTGGTTGCTTCTTAATTGTATCATTGTTCAATAAATAATATACAAAAACAAAGCACCCTGCTTTTTCCGAATCCGGTTAAAGCAGGGGGCTTTTTATATTGCGTTAACAGGATTCTAAATAGGAATGGTAATAATGACAAAAATGACTAGCAGAATAATCACATTAAAGAGATTATTCAGCAGGGATATGAAATTAATTGAGATAACACCAAATAGCAAATCTAATCCAATGTTATTTAGTGGATTAAGGAAAGACGTGCTTTTTGTTTTAGATGCCTGAAGGGCTTTCATGTTATGTTCTGTAATGAGTTTCTAAACAATTACACTGCAAATGTATCAAAATATTTGTATTTGCAAGTGTTTTGACAAATAATAATTTTTAAGTGAATTGAAATGTGTAATAATAAGCATCTATATTTTCCATGTGAAATAATTGACCATGTCAACAAATTGCAAACTCAAGCGTTATACTGGTATATTTTAGGTTTATTAATAAATAATAATGTGCTGATATGTTTAACGAATATAATCCATTGGAAAAAAAGATGTTCCAAGTTATTGACAATAACGGTAAAGTCCTCGATAAAAAGTGGATGCCCAAAATTGACAATGAAAAGCTTGTGACTATTTACAAGGATATGCTGTTTGCCAGAACAGCAGACTTACAAATAGTCTCATACCAAAGGCAGGGAAGGATTTTCACTTACCCTCCCAACTATGGGCAAGAAGCTATTGCTGCAGCTGCCGGAGTTCATATTAAAGACAATGATTGGCTGGTTCCGGCATTCAGAGAGATGGGAACAATGCTTGCAAAAGGGGTATCATTAAAGGAGTTGTTCTTATATTTCATGGGATACGAAGATGGCTCTGCATTTAAAAAAGCTAAGAACACACTCCCAATAAGCGTTCCAATTGCCTCCCAACTTTTGCATGCGGCTGGTATTGGTTATGCGATAAAATACAACAAAGAAGATAAGGTTGTTTTTGGCTTTGTTGGCGATGGAGGAACCTCAGAGGGTGATTTTCACGAAGCTGTAAACTTTGCCGGTGTATGGAAAGTACCTGTTATTTTCATAATTCAAAATAACCAATATGGGATTTCTACACCTACAAAAATGCAAACAGCGTCTGAGTCTTTAGCTATAAAGGCAGTAGCTTACGGAGTAAAAGGAATCCAGGTAGATGGCAATGACTTTTTTGCAATGTACAAAGCAATTGAGGAGTCTGTGGATGCTTGTCGCAAAGGTGAAGGACCAATCCTTATAGAGGCCGTGACATACCGTAAAGGAGCACATACCACTTCTGATGACCCTACAAAATACAGGACAAAGGAAGAGGAGCAGGAATGGGAAGCAAAAGACCCTATGAAAAGGCTCAAATCTTACCTTATATCAAAAAAACTTTGGAGTGAAAAAGAAGAAGAGAGTATACTGCCTCAATTTAAAGAAGAGATTGACAGGCAGTTTATAGAGGCAGAGAATTATGGTCCATATCCGGCAGAAGATATCTTCAAATATATGTATTCCGAAATGCCAGATGATTTGAAAGATCAAATCTCTGAACATGAAAGGTTTCTACAGTGGAAAAGTACCAAGGTTAAATAACAATTAGCAAAAGGGTAATAAAGATGAAAATAATGAACATGGTCAATGCAATCAATGATGCATTGGATATAAAGTTGGCAGAAGATAAAAGTGTAATAGTATATGGAGAAGACGTTGGCGTAGAGGGTGGTGTTTTTCGGGTGACCGAAGGTCTTCAAAAAAAATACGGTGCAGAAAGGGTATTTGACAGCCCACTGGCAGAGTCAGGCATTGTGGGAACAGCAGTAGGTATGGCTGTGGCAGGTTTGAAACCGGTGGTTGAGATGCAGTTTTGCGGGTTTATATATCCCGCATTCAATCAAATAATAAGCCATGCAACAAGAATGAGGAATCGTTCCAGGGGATTGCTTGAAACACCAATTGTCATAAGGCTTCCTTATGGAGGAGGTATAAATGCTCTGGAGCACCATAGTGAAAGTATGGAAGCTATTTTTGGTCACATTCCTGGGTTGAAAGTTGTGGTTCCATCCACTCCTCATGATGCCAAAGGGATGCTTATTGCTGCTATTGAAAGCAAAGATACTATTCTTTTCATGGAGCCAAAGAGGATTTACAGGGCAATCAAACAAGAAGTTGCAGATGGCAAGTATACAATTCCCCTTGGAAAGGCAAACGTTTTGACACAAGGCAAGGATGTTACAGTTGTTGCTTACGGTGCTATGGTCAGGGAAGTCCAAAAGGCAATGGTAATGGCAAAAGAGGCTGGAATAAGTGTAGAGTTGATTGATTTGCGTTCTGTTTATCCAATTGACAGGGAAACGATAGCAAAATCAGTCAAAAAGACTGGCAGGATAATTACCGTCACAGAAGGACCAAGGACATATGGTGTGGGATCGGAAATAAGCCAAATTGCACTTGAAGAGGCCTTTTTACATCTGGAAGCTCCTCCTGCCAGGGTCTCTGGCTACGATGTGATTGTTCCGCTGCCAAAAGGGGAACACCATTACATGCAAGATGCCTATAAGATTTTCTATGAAATTGAAAAAACTGTAAAATATTGATAATATGAGATATGTTTTTAAATTCCCAGATATTGGTGAAGGCCTTGAAGAGGGGACAATAGTAGAATGGCATGTCGAAAAAGGACAGACTGTAAAAATGGGAGACTCTTTGGTGACCATGGAGACTGATAAAGTTGTAACAGCTATTCCATCTCCCAGGGATGGTGTGATTGCTGCAAAATTTGGTAAAGTTGGAGAGACTATCCATGTGGGAGCTGCTTTGGTGGAGATTGAGATTGAAGGTGTTTCAATTGAAGAAGATGCCAAAAAAGAAGCAGTAGAAGAAGAGGGCGCCGGCGTGGTTGGTACTTTGGAGGTTGCTGGAAATAGCATGGTCTTATCTGCAAGCAAAGAAGGGGTTCCTTCGGATGACTCATCTAAAACTTCAAAATCTGGCAAAGCATTGGCAACACCAGTAGCCAGGGCAATTGCTAAGGATTTGGGTATAGATATCAATGTCATTACAGGTACTGGTCCTGGAAACAGGGTAACCAAAGAGGATGTTATAAACTTTGGTAAGGAAAAACCATCTAAAGAAGTTAGTTCCTCTCCTACCCCTGGCAATCCTTCGGAAAAGAGTGTACAAATTGAGCCTTTGTCCCAGATAAGGAAGACGATTGCAAAAAACATGATACAGAGCAAACATAATGCTGCTCATATGACTGTTTTTGAAGAGGTTGAAATTTCCACTCTAGATCAAATACGAAAAAAATATAAAGAAATATTTGCTAAAGAAGATGTCAAATTAACTTACCTGGCATTCATTATCAAGGCCGTAGCATTATCCCTTAAGAAATATAGGGCATTGAATGCAGAGATGGACTGGGATGGTGGTAATATGATTTACAAAAAATATTACAATATTGGTATAGCCATTGATACCGAAAAAGGACTTGTCGTGCCTGTTATAAAAAATGCAGACAAGCTTTCCATAAAGGAGATAGCAGTTGCCATTGACAATATTTCTGCAAAAGCTAGGGATGGTAAGCTCACAATGGATGATATGAAAGATGGAACTTTTTCCATTACCAGTTATGGTAGTATTGGTGGTTTATTTGCGGTACCTGTAATAAACTATCCTCAGGCCGGAATACTTGGAGTTGGAAGGATTTCAAAAAAACCGGTGGTAAAAGGCGATGATATTGTAGCAGGTTTGGTATTGCCTCTCTCTTTGAGTGTAGACCACAGGATTGCAGATGGAGGGGAGACCGCCAGGTTTATGAATAGCATCATGGATTATCTGGCAGATCCGGTTTCTTTGATTATGGATTAAAAAAGTGGAGGAAAACAATATGTACGATTTAGTAATAATTGGATCAGGTCCTGCAGGCTACGTTGCAGCTATAAGGGCTGGACAGACAGGACTGAAAACAGCAATAATTGAAAAAGATGTTATTGGTGGTATGTGTCTTAATTGGGGGTGTATACCCTCCAAAGCTATGATGGAGAGTGTTAAACTATACCAAAGGATCATCAAAGACGCATCCAGGTTTGGTGTTGATGGGATAGATAAAAAAGAACTTTCCTTTAACTGGAACAAGGCTATCAAAAGGTCTGACGGAATAATCAAGAAACTTACAGGTGGTGTAGAGTTTCTGTTAAAGAAAAATGGTGTCGAAATCATAAAAGGGAACGCAAAAATTGTATCTGCAAATAGTGTTTTGGCAGATAACAGGCTTCTTGAAACAAAAAACATAATTATAGCTACCGGATCGTCGTCTACAACTATAGAAAGCAAACACGATGGTTTGGTAGTTGATCCCACACAACTTTTCATTGAAAGGGAGTTGCCACAGAACATAGTTGTAATAGGAAAGAGCCCTGTGGCCGTAGAGTTGGCACAATCCTTTAATATGATGGGTAAGAGTGTCACTTTGGTTTCTGATGGCGACCATATAATGCCCCTTGCCGACCCCTATATCAGGAATTTCATGTTGAACAAAATCAAGAAAGAGAGGATCAAGATGTTCAACAATATAGAAATCAATACGACAGATGGTATTTGGGAAGATGGAAATTTGCTGGTCGATGGTCAGTCTCTCCCTTGTGATTTGATTGTAAATGCAAAAGATCGCAAAGGAAATATTCTGGAGAGCGATGTTCAGCTAGAAACAGAAAACGGGTTTTTAGTAACAAATGAGAGATTCGAAACATCTGTAAAAGGCATATTTGCCGTAGGAGATGTTAATGGCAAAAGCATGTACGCCCATGTAGGCTCTGCCCAGGGATTAAATGTGGTTAATTTTCTAAGTGGAATTGAACAGGAACTGGATATGAGCAAACTTCCTATGAATATGTACACGGTTCCTGAAGCAGCCCAGATAGGTATGACCGAAGATCATGTAAAAGAGGCTGGATATGACTATAAAGTAAGTGAATTTCCTCTGTCTGCAAATGGTAAAGCACAAACAGAGGGAAATGCAGAAGGTTTTATCAGGATATTGTCGGAGACCAAATATGGAGAGGTTCTTGGTGTGCAAATAGTTGCCCCTAATGCAACTGATATGATCAACGAAGCTTCTGCTTACATGCAGTTGGAGTCAACAGTTTATGATATTGCACAAACCATACATACTCACCCTACCGTTTCTGAAGTTTTCATGGAAGCCGGGTTTGAAGCTGTAGACAAAGCCATTCATAAATAATATGGATCATATTTCTGTTCCTGCAAGATACGATTTGCCTGACTACTCATTTTTTGATTCTTCCACAAATTCCAGGTATTTTCTTTGGCAGCCAGATAATGTTTATATTGTTCTGGGCAGGGCAAACAGTATTGAAAAGTCTGTCTTATTAGACAAAGCAATGGCAGATAATGTAAAAATATACCAACGACCATCTGGAGGAGAGAGCGTTGTGCTCTCTCCCAAAATGGTTGTGTTCTCTGCTCTGTTCAAAAGAAATCAAAGTGAAAAGCCAGGCGCTTTTTTCTCAAATATCAATCAAAATCTAATTGAACACCTTTCTGAATTGGGAATAGAAAACTTAAATTCAAAAGGAATATCCGATCTTTCCATTGGAGACAAAAAAATAATGGGTTCTTCTATGTACCTTAAGGGCAATGACCTGTTTTACCATGCAGTATTAAATGTTTCAGAAGAGGTTTCTTTAATATCCAAATACTTGAAACACCCTAAAAAAGAGCCTGATTACAGAAAAGGCAGGCCCCATAATGAATTTGTAACATCATTGCATGCAGAGGGTTATTATATTGATGTTGATGTCATTATGGACTCAGTAAGGAAAGCTTTGGAATCACTTCAAAAATAATTGCAAATTAATCAATTAATTGTATTAGCTTTGCAGCTGCTTTCTACAAAGTCGTTGTCGTGTCGCAATGTTTTGTGAAACTTTTAAACAACGCAAATTATCGTAAACAAATTTCATGACATTTAAAGAATTAAACATTATCGAACCTGTATTGGAGGCTTTGATAAAAGAGGGTTATGACACCCCGACGCCAATACAGGAACAGGCAATTCCATTTTTACTAAACGGAAGAGATGTACTGGGTTGTGCTCAAACAGGTACAGGCAAAACAGCTGCTTTCTCTATTCCAATAATACAAAAACTAGTCAGCGACAAGCTGAATAGCAATTCAAAAAAAGACAAAACAAAGATAAAAGCTTTGATATTGACTCCTACCAGGGAGTTAGCTTCCCAAATTGGAGATAGTTTTTCCAAATATGGTGCTTTCACATCGTTGAAACATACTGTAGTATTTGGTGGTGTTAGTCAAAAAGCACAAACAAATGCATTAAAAAAAGGTGTAGATATTTTAGTTGCAACTCCAGGTAGGTTATTGGATTTGGCAGGGCAAGGTTATATCAATTTTTCCAATATTGACTTTTTTGTTCTTGATGAAGCCGACAGGATGTTGGATATGGGTTTCATAAACGATATTGAAAAGATAATCAAGAAAATACCGGCACAACGTCAAACATTGCTCTTTTCTGCGACCATGCCAACTCAAATAACTTCATTGGCAGAATCCCTTTTGGATAATCCTGTCAGGGTGGAAGTTACTCCAGTCTCCTCTACAGTAGATACAATAGACCAATATTTGTATTTTGCAAAAAAAGCTGACAAAGGCAGTTTGCTCATGGATATTCTTAACGATAAGTTTGTAGAGAGTGCTTTGATTTTTTCAAGGACAAAGCATGGTGCCGATAAGCTATCCAAGAATCTCTCCAATGCCGGAATCAATGCAGATTCAATCCATGGGAACAAATCCCAAAGTGCCAGGGAAAAAAGCCTGTCAAATTTCAAGAAAAAGAAAACCAGGGTTCTTGTTGCTACTGATATCGCAGCCAGAGGAATCGACATTAGTCAAATCTCACACGTAATCAATTATGATTTGCCAGAAGATCCTGAAACATACGTACATCGTATTGGAAGAACTGGAAGGGCCGGATATGACGGTACTGCCCTATCATTTTGCGATGTGTCGGAAATAGGACTTCTCAAAAGCATTCAAAAACTGATTGGACGTGAAATACCAGTAATCTCGGAGCATGAATACAATTGTGAAGAGTGTGCTGTGAAAATGACAAGACTAAGGAAAAGTATTGCATCACCCAAATATGCAAAAAGAGATATTGAAAATGGTGGCAATTCAGATCAGGGCAAAAAATACTCCGGAAGCAAAGGTCGCAAAGGTAAAAAGGCTCGTGGACAATTCTGGCAGAAAGGTAAACGTAAAAGCGCATAAAACAGCTCTTTAACTATCTTATATTGGGAAGCAGAAAGAAATTTTTGCTTCCCTCTTTTTTTGTACTTTTGTAACTGTTATTTTTAAAGTTAGAAGTATATGGATAATTATGTACTTATTACGGGTGCTTCCGGTGGGATCGGACTTGAATTTGCAAAAATATTTGCATCGAAAGGGTACAATCTTTTGCTGGCAGCAAGATCATTGCAACAATTGCAAGCTGTTTCTGATTTGATTTGTGAGCAAAATAAAGTTAAGGCCATTCCAATCCAGATTGATTTATCAAAAGAGGGCTCTGCTATTGGCTTGTACAATAACATTAAATCAATGGGAATACAGGTAGATATTTTGGTAAATAATGCAGGATACGGAGATAATGGTTTGTTTTACGAGACAGAAACATCCAATGACATTGGGATGATACAACTAAATATAACATCATTGTTCCTGCTAACAAAGTTGTTTTCAAAAGAGATGTCTGCTAGAAACAAAGGGATGATTCTTAATGTGGCGTCAGTAGCATCCTTCATGCCTGGTCCTTACATGGCGCTTTATTATGCAACAAAGGCATTTGTTTTGAATGTTTCAATTGCCGCTGCAAAAGAGCTTAAAGATACAGGTGTCACTGTTACAACATTATGCCCGGGACCAACAAAAAGTAATTTTTTTCATAATGCAAATGCATCTGGCAAGCGAGTCTCATCTATGTTTGTTATGCCAGAAGCCAAAGAGGTTGCCGAGTATGGGGTTAAGCAGCTATTCAAAAAAAAGGTGTTTGCAGTCCATGGTTTTTCTAATAAATTCATGGTCTTATTAACCAGAGTTTTACCGGTTAAGATTGTAGTTAATGTAGTTGGAATGATACAAAAAAAATGACATGAACAGAAAATTTCAGCTTGTTCTTAACAAGATAAACAAAACCAAAACCAACCGACTGTTATTGATTTTGCTTGGGATATGGTTCATTGTCAATGTAATTCAGACAATTTTCACTGATATTATCCCAGATGAGGCATATTATCATTTTTATTCCGAAAACTTGGCTTGGGGTTATTTTGATCATCCGCCTTTGGTATCATTGATGGTCAAGTTAAGTTCTTCCCTATTTGGTGGTGGATTTGCAATTAGGTTTACAACCATTGTGTTGCAACTGTTTACTCTTGTTTTACTTTGGAAAACCATAGACAATAAGTACCATACTCAGGAAAACCTTTTTGTTTTCTTTGGTATAGCTGCTTCTATTGTTATGTTTGTAGTTTATGGCTTTATTACAACTCCAGACTCTCCCCTTCTTTTTTTTACAGCTCTTTTTCTTTTTTCATATAAAAGATTTTTAGGCAATGAGTCGCTCACAAACTGCCTGCTTCTTTCTATTGCAATGGCAGGATTGGTGTACAGTAAGTATCAAGGTGTATTGGTTATTTTTTTTGTAATCTTATCCAACCCTAAGCTGCTTTTGAATTACAGGTTCCTACTCTCTTCTGCCTTTGCATTATTACTTTTTTCTCCGCATTTGTTTTGGCAGTTGGATAACGACTTTCCATCTTTCCGTTATCATACTTCCGGGCGGGCAAAACCTTTCAAATTAAGGTATCTTATCGAATACCTGCCAAATCAAGCAGCAAATTTCAATCCATTTACTTTGGCTGTCGCATTATACATAATCTTTAAGATCAAAGCTAAGGACATTTTTTTCAAATCATTATATTTTATTGTGTCCGGGATGATTCTTTTTTTCTGGATAAGCACTTATAGAGGACATTCACAACCTCAATGGACAATAGCAGCTTCAATACCAATGATTCTTTTTGTCTTTTGTAATGCTGTTGACAATCATAATATAATGAAGTATTTAAAACGTTTTGTATTTCCTTCCATAGTTATTTTATTTGTTTTCAGGATTATTATTGCATGTGATACCTTACCTTTTAAATTGGAATTTTACAATCAAAAAAGATGGGTTCAGGAAGTTGAGAAAATAGCTGGAAACAGAGTAGTGGTTTTTCGGGATGGATATCAAAGACCTTCATTGTACAGGTTTTATTCCAAAAAAGAAGCAACAACTGTAAACTCTTTATTTTACAGGAAGAACCAGTATGACATGTATGGATTCAATCATCAGTATTCTAACAGGGATTTAATGATTGTTACAGATAAATCAGATAGTCTGGCAATACCCTACCCTCTGTTTGGAAAGGATACTTTATACGTGCGTTTTGCAGATAAACTCGTAACTGGAAATGATATTCATATTTCGCATAAAGCTTTGCATGACAATGTAGTTTATCCGGGAGATACGCTCAGTATAGATGTTTTTGTTGAGAATAAAGGTGAAACAGCAATTTCCTTTGGACAAGACCACGAACCGGCAACATTTCATTTTGTTGTAACTTACAAAGGTATGCAAAAATCTTTGGATGTGCTTCCAGACTATCTTCCAGAGTCCTTGGAACCAGGGGAGTCCTTCTCTTCTTCTTTCTCTGTATTAATTCCTGACTCTATTGAAATTGGTTCTAAACAAGGTCAGTTTGCCATAAAAGTGCCTCCTTTCAGGGAGGGATACAACAGTAAACCATTTGATTTCAAAGTATTGTGAATATGTGTTTCTTTTTCAGACAAATGAGTGATGCAGAAGCTATCGCTAAACGGTTTAAGATCAAAATTGGCCAATGTCAATAGAAAACTCTGTATGGGGTATGCTCCTATGATTTGTCGGCAAAACCACTATATGGAGAGATAAAAAAAGAGGGAGAATATCCCTCTTTTTTCTAATCATTACTCTATATCAATCATCCTTATTGGTTTAGGTTTAGCCTCCTCCCTCTTTGGGATAACTACTTTAAGTAAACCGTTCTCGTATTTTGCATATATCTTTTCACTGTCAACTGAATTTGGCAGAGAGAAAGAACGGCAGAATGATTGGTAACTGAATTCCCTGCGAGTGTAATTTCCCTGATTTTGATCTTCATTTTCGATTTTTTTCTCAGATGAAATTGTCAGGATTCCTTGATTCACTTCTACTTTGAAATCTCCCTTATCCATTCCAGGAGCAGCCATTTCAACTTCATATTCATCTGTATTCTCTATTACATTAACAGATGGCAAAGTTGTATTGGTTTGGGAATAATTCCTGAGTGACATGTCGTTCCAATCGTGGTTGAAAATATCATTGAAGATATTGGCCCACATTGGAAAGGTCTCGTTTCTTCTGATTAGTGTCATAATAACCTCCGCTTTTAAAATATTAATAAATACTTTATCCTTGTATGGGACTTTGACTCTATTAATCTCAAATTAAATACCAATCATCAAAACATGACATAATGTCAGTTTGCTTATGTTCTGAATTGGTTAAAGAAGAGGGATTTGTGCATGAAATCCAAAGGAAAGATATTTTAAATCCTGGATAAATGCCTGAAAAAATATGTGTTGGAATAAAAGAACATTGCCGCCCAAATTAAAGTCTTTTGTGTCATATTCTGCAATAAGATTTAGATTTTCAAAAAAAACGGGAGCGAAAGATATTCCTCCGGATATTGGAACATCCAACTGAAATTTATTGCTGGAAAGAATATTGTAAGCAGCATGAAGACCAATAGTACCTAAAGGGATATCAAGATGTTTACTTATGGCAACATAATGGGTACCAAAATATTTATTGCCACCTGATGAGCTAAAATAATTTGTTGTGTTTGAAGTTAGAAGATCATTTGAGCCGATAACAATTGCCGGGAAATTTTTTTTTTCCTTCAATAATCGAAATCTTAATGATACCGATCTGTCCACATTGTTGAACCTGCCTTCGTATTTCAGGTCAAATGCAGTGTTTGTAAGGGAAGCTTCAAAAAAGGGAAGGAATGTGATGTTAACAAAATAATTGAAAGTGTTATATGTCCAGGTTTCTGGCGTCATGTTTGTGTTCAGGAAGTTACCACCTATTTTGACTGTCCCTTCGGGGGACATCGTTGCTGATGGGCTGTTCAGTAAACCAGTGACACCTAAAGTTGTTTGTGAATAAACCATAGACCATGGGAATAACAAAGAAAAGGCCGCCAGACATGAAATGAAAGGCAGCCTTTTGATGTTAAAGGTATATAAGGACATTCCTTATGCTCTATAGAGTTCCACCACCACCAGAACCATGGCTATGGTCGTCTATTATAATATCCTGGAAGAACAGTGCTGTTGCTCCGGCTGAATGAACCTCGAAGTTGAGGATTTTTGTACCTGAAGAAGTCTCAATTTCAATTTCAAAATTATTCCTGTCAATAGCCTGACGCCCGGTTGTCACCAACTTGTAGTTTGGTTGGATTGTCCTGCTAACAGTTATGTTTTCCTGAATTGTTTCAAAAGAAGCAAGGGCCGATGTATTTCCGAAATATGGTTTAATGACATTTTTTATCATAGCCTCCAAAGATGTTGCATCAGCACCGGTTATCCCTGCGTTGGACAATACCGTGGCCACAGGTGTTTCAAATATGTAACCTTTTTTCCTGTCAACTTTTATTGTTGTAACATTGATAGGTGAAAGAGTTGTGTTTTCAATAGGAGTATCAACAACATTTATATCTTCTTCCAATGCGCCGAGACTTGTTCGTAATGTAATGTACGAAATCTTATAGACAGAGAAGTGGGTTATTGAAGTGCTATATTTGTTGGTTGCAGCATCATAGGTTACTGGTGTTTGCTGAACTTCCCATTGGTTTGTTGACTCATTGAAGTATTCCAGTTGCACATTTTTGAATCTATTTGCAGTAAGAGGGTTATCTACTACAAGCGGCAAAGGGTTGCTAAATTGCAGACCAGAAGGTTCAAACCTCAAAACAGCAAGTCCTGGATTGTTGACAGTGCCAACAACAACATCAGGAGTTATTACAGCTGTAATGTTTATGGAGCCAGTTACAGGCTGGTTGTTTGCATCTGTCACAGTGGTACCCGCCGGAATGGTAAGTGTTACCGGAACAGCCCCGCCAATATCAATTGTACCACCTTCTACAGGAGTGATAGGTGTTACCCCCGGTACAAATGGAACCATTGTAACTGATATGTTGAATGTTATGGTGTGATTAGGAGCAGCTTCCTGGAACTCCAGACTATAAGTGGCATCAAAAAAATCATCTTTTGAGAAGACCAATGTATACTTGCCCGCCTGGGTCAGGTCTTTGAATTCAAAAATACCAGTAGTATTTGTAGTAGTATTCAAGTTGCCCATTGTCACAGTTACTCCTTGCAAAGGAGAATTATCTTGTTGGCTCAAAACCTGACCTTTTATGGTGTATTTTGCAGGTTGCGGAGCCGGAGGGGTAGGCTCGTCCTCTTTGTCACAAGAGGAAAATATGGATAACGATCCAACGAGGAGAATCATCAAGAAACCCCTGAAAAATTTAGTTGTTTTCATTACGTTCATGGTTAAAGTATTATATATGTTGTTTATAAAAAAAGATTGTTATTTATTAAATTTTTATTGAAAAAATTGAAACTACTGTTTTCATCGGGGGATGTTTGATAAAATATTCCTCTAAGTGGGTATGGTCTGGCAACGTATTCCATTGAAAACCTTTTTGCAGGATAAATGTTCAATCGCTTTTTCCAATTCCTGTTTCTTGGAGGCAGGTTTATAGTAAAAAAGAAGCCTCCGTTCAAAGAGTATCCTTCGTACTGGAGGGTCTGTATGTAGAAACCCACCGAAGAATTTTTAAAAAAGCGGATTATCTCTCCCCTAGCAGCTATATCATCCTGAAGGTATTTGGAAATATTGCCGTTTATGAGGATATTGGCCTTATCAAAAAAGTAGTTTGCTCCTACCCTCCAGTTTGTTTTTCCAGATTTCGATATTGTCCAGCTATCCAAAAATGGTAAAGACCAGTAAGTGTAACCTGCTTGTGCATAAATTCCGGCATTTCTAAATATCTTCTTGTAAACCTTAATATCAGCACCTGCTCTTTGCATGTTGAAATTACCTAAGGAGATGAGAGCAGAAACCCCGCCGGGCAAACTTAAATGTTGACTAAATGTTAAGAAACCAGGCCTTACCCTGTTCTCATCAGTGGAAAAATCGTTGTGAACAGGAAGGATCAATTGAGCTGTAGCAACAGCACCCCTCCATAAATTAAATTTTAAGGCGGGGTTGATATTCAACTGAAGTAAATAAATCCTGTCAAGCCTTGCATTTTTAAATCTAAATTGAGGGTAAAACAGTAAATCAAGCTGCCAATTGTCATCTCCAAGGTTATACTCTTGTGTTATCCAGTTATTTGAAAGAACTTTGTTTTTTAAAGAATCATCTTTATAATTGTTACTTTGGGCTTTGGAAAGTATTGGAATTACAGTTAAAGCAAAGACAAAAAACAGAGCAAGTATAGCAATGTGAGTTTTTTTATGCATGTTTTTTACCATCTTTTTTTTATGAAACCCAATACTAATCTACAAATGGGGCGTTTATCATTAACAAATGGAACGTCCTAAAGTTAATAAAATTTATACAAACAAATAAGTATTATTAAAAATAATTAAAACCATATGTTTTTTCAATTGATTATCTTTGTTCCCAAATATTAGCAATGAAACCTCGTATAGATATATTTTTGCCGGAAACAGAAAAAGAAATTTGGGTAAAGTACTCAGAAACACTTGTGAAAGCTGGTTTTCCCTCGCCTGCAGAAGATCATAAGGAGATCAAATTAGACCTTAACAAAGAATTGATCAAAAATCCTGCTTCCACTTTTTTTGCCAGGGTTTCAGGTGAAAGCATGATAAATGATGGAATAAATGATGGGGATATACTTGTTATTGATAAATCATGTGAACCATCTGACGGAGTGCTTGCTGTTTGTTTCCTGGATGGGGAATTCACATTGAAAAGGGTAAGGATTAGAGAAAAGGAGATATACCTTACACCCGCAAATCCTAAGTATAAAGCTATAAAAGTGACAGAAGACAACGATTTTTCCATCTGGGGAATAGTAAAATACATAATTAAGAAAGTTTGACTTTTAGTAACTGTTTTTTTATGAAGACAACCAAATTTTTATTCAGGATATTGTTTGCATTATACATTTCCATACTTCTTTTTTTGTCTTTGTATTCATTCAAAGAGACCCAGGTAGATTTGTCGTTTAAAATACTTGGTTTGGATGCAGACAAGGTTATCCATTTTATAATGTATTTACCATTTCCATTTTCTGCATGGTTTGCATTTGGAGGTATCATGAAAAACTCATTTGGCAGGTACTCAAAGTTGGTTTTGTTTGTCTCCGGCCTGGCAGTTGCATCTTTGACTGAATTATTGCAAAATGCCACATCGTATAGGTATTCAGACTTTTACGACTTATTAGCCAACTATTTTGCAATTTTTTTAGGGACTATATTGGTATTAATAATAGATCGTTACGCAAACAATGTTTGGCCTGGCAGATTGTAATAATTTTTATGTGAGTTGCGAAAGGGTTTTCAATCCCTCCCTCAATGGAAAACCGGTTATTGTATTAAGCAATAATGACGGTTGTGTTATATCCAGGTCACAAGAGGCCAAGGACTTGGGAATTTCCATGGGAGAACCTCTTTTCAAATTGAAAGATCTTGTCAAACGGGAAAACATCCGGGTCTATTCTTCCAATTTCCCGTTGTATGCAGATATGTCGCAAAGGGTCATGGACACGATTATCTCTATGGTTCCGGCAGCAGAGATATACTCTATCGATGAAGCTTTTATTAATTTTGATGGAATAGCTATTGACAAACTTCAAAAGCTGGTTTCAGATATATCACAACAAGTCAAAAACAATACCGGTATACCACTTAGCATTGGGGTTTCAAAGACTAAAACATTGGCAAAGATTGCGTCCAAGTTATGCAAGAAATATCCTAAACTCAACAATAGCTGTGTTATGATAAAACAAAGCAATATAGATAAAGTGCTTAAATCTTATCCAGTTAGTGATGTTTGGGGTATCGGAAGGCAATACTCTAAAATGCTTTATTCTAACAACATAACGACAGTTGAGCAGTTTTTGTGCGCAGATCCTAGATGGGTCAGGTCAAAAATGAATGTGACTGGTCTCAAAAGTTGGAAAGAGCTAAAGGGAACTCCTTGTTTTGGACTTGAAGAGAATATTCATGACAAACAACAAATTTGCACAAGCCGTAGTTTTGCCAAAGATTTATTTGATCATGAGGAGGTTATAAGAGCTGTTGCAAAATTCACATCTTCCAGCGCACAAAAGTTACGTGCACAAAATGGTGTAGCATTGAAAGTAATGGTCTTTTTATATACCAATCCATTCAAGGAAAACCATGAAAGGGACTATAAAACCATCTTTATTCCGTTGGAGTATCCTACAGATAACACACTGGAACTTGTGAAAATTGTTTGTCGCCATACGGCAATGAACTTAAAAAAAGGTTGTGGATACAAAAAGGCTGGGGTTGTCATATCGTCAATATCTAAAAAAGAGCATACTCCTGGTTTTTTATTTGATTCCGGAAGGTCAGATAAAGGAGATCTGCTCATGAAATGTTTGGACGATATCAATGCCAAATATGGGAGGGAATCGATAGTTACCGGAACCCAGGGACCAAACAGGATTGTTTATAATATGGACCACTTATCTCCTAAATACACAACTTGTTGGGATGATATAATCAAAGTGAAAGTTTAATTATTTTGATACCATTGGAACATTTTCCAAAATGAATGGTTTTGTCAGATTCCAACTGCCCTTTCCAAATATCACCGTTTAACATGTCTCTCATTTCACAGAGATTTACTTTAGGTAATTTGAAAAATTGGAACATATCATTTGGCAAATTCAATTTTATCTCCTTATTTGGATTATTGAAGGATACGTGTATGATAAAGAAGGAATTGCCATGTTTACGGGAAAAGGAAAAATTTTCTTTTCCTTCATATTGTGGATTTTTGGAGTTGGCATAGTGCAAATCATACTTCTCACCCTCAGTGAAAGCTTTTTCTGTATTTGCAAGATTCAAAAGAGCTTTGTAAATATTTCTCAATTTTTGGTCAAATTCACCTCTTCTCCAATTTCTTATACTTTCCATAGACCAGTAATCAAAGATACTCGTTTTACCGTCTTCTTTGCTAAAGCCCTCTGCATAATCTCCCTTTTCACCTAGTTCCTGTCCAAAATAGAGCATATAAGGCGATTTGTTTAGAAGCAATGATACTACTAGTGCAGGTAATCCTTTGTAAGGATCTGTTGCGAAATATTTTGAGGCTAACCGTACTTCGTCATGATTCTCTGTAAAATTGAGCATATTATTCTCGTGTAGCCCCAAGGAGTGCCAACATTTTGATATTTCTGAACACTCTTTCTCTCCTCTTGTTATCGCTTTTAAAGTGTCGTATAGCCCAACTTTGTCATATAGGTAGTCAAACCTGGATTTTTCAAGGAACAGGCTGTATGAATGTGGATTATATGTCTCTGCAATGAATAGGACCTCTTTGTGATTTTCCTTTGTCTTTGGAATTACCCATTCCCAAAAATCCAAAGGTACCATCTCTGCCATATCGCATCTAAAACCCGAAACACCTTTGCAAAGCCAATAATCCAGTATATCGTACATTTTATTCCAGGTATCTGGAATTGGGTTAAAGAATGATTGTTTGTTGCCACTGAAAATATCATATCCGTAATTCAGCTTCACAGTCTCGTACCAATCTGCATCTGATGGTTCGGGGTTGATGCAATCATTCCCTGTAACTTTTGCAGGTATTTCTATATATGGTTTTATATCTGTGCTTTGTGCTGGAGATTTAAAGCTACTTCCCAGAATATAATAGAAGTTGTTTGATGGATGGAAGGAGTAATCAATTTTATCGTGTGCGCCAAATTCTTCTCTTTCTTCAGGTCTTTTAACAGATTTGTATTCCCGTGACAAATGGTTTGGCACAAAGTCAATTATAACACCAATGGATAATGATTTGCACCTGGCGATTAGTTGTTCAAATTCATTGATTCTATTTGCAGGATTAGTTGCAATAGAAGGAGCAACATCATAGTAGTCAGTGATTGAATATGGTGATCCAGCCTCACCTTTGACTATAGAAGAATGGTTGGCCGGCAATCCACATTCTGGAAAAGCAGTTTTTGTTGCATGTCTAAGAATTCCTGTAAACCAAATATGAGTGCAACCTAGGTCTTTGATTGTATCCAATGTCTCAAGAGTAAAGTCATCCAACTTTCCACATCCGTTGGTTTTAAAAGAAGATCCGGGAACAAGATCAGATGTCTTATTCCCGAATATCCTAGGCAATACCTGGTAAATGATTGGCTTGAACGACATAAATTACCAGTTCAAAATCTTTTTGAAATCATACTCCTCCGGGTTTGAAATAACCTTTGAAGCAGCTTCATAATCACTTTCGGTAATGTAATGTAAAATGTTATTAATGATGGCTTGTACTCTGTCCGATTCAAGACTTACACCTCTTGGAGGGATTTTTCCAGTGTCTGGATCCTGTATGTCTTTTAGGAACAGCGGTTTTACCTTTCCAAGGTGGTCAATGTAAACCATACAACCAGATTGTCCTTCAGTAAACAGCTGGTGAACTCCTATGCCTAGTTCTGTACAGTAGACCAAATCATAGGCACTAGGATACTGGCATCTAAGTTCGTATCCAAGTTCTACAGGACGTGATTTAGTGGATAAACCGATAGACCTAAGTCTTTTTTCCAATATTTCGTTGAAAATATGAGCTTTTGAAACTTTACCCAACTCTGGATGGCCGTGATCGTCATAAGAAAATGTCACTCCCGACATTTTTAGTTCCTCTTCGCTTAGTTCGTGGAATACGCCTTCCGAAATCATTACTGCTCCATAGTTTATACCAAGAATCAATCTCTTAACAATTGATGAAACAGCAAGTTTAACTATTTTATCTATAGTTATGGTTGTTTTATTGAACATCTCAGGAATAACTATCATTGGATAATGGGCTGCAGAACCTATACCAAATGCCAGATGCCCGGCAGAACGTCCCATGGCACATACTACAAACCAATTGTTACTAGTCCTTGCATCTTCGTAAACAGTTGTAGCTAGTCTAGCTCCCTCTGATTTTGCCGATTCGTAGCCAAATGTAGGTCTTTGTAATGGCAAAGGAAGGTCGTTGTCTATAGTTTTGGGAACATGAATATTGGAAATCGTGTGATTGTGTTCTACCAAAAACTTGGCTACCCTGTTTGCTGTTGATGCAGTGTCATCTCCTCCGATTGTCACCAGTAGCTTTATGTTGTTCTTTACAAAAAAATCAAGGTTGAAATTATGTTCAAAGTCATCTTTGGTTGGTTTATACCTACTCATTACCAAGTAAGAACCACCACGATTGAAAATTGAATCTGCCATAAGGAAATCCAGTTCTGTGTAATCTGGATTCTTGGAAAAAAGCCCTTTGTACCCCCCGTTCAATCCGAGGACTCTGTATCCATTCGAAATAAATGTTTTAGCAATACTGCCTACTACAGTATTCATTCCAGGTGCGGGACCACCTCCCGTCAAAATTACGATTGTTTTTTTCATTACTTTACTTATTGAGCTGGCAAAGTTAATAATAATTAAAAATTATTTAAATTTGTAAGTTAAATTATGAAAGTCAACAAAGAAAATGCCAAGGATAGGATTTCTTTTCTAAGAAAGGAAATTGAGTTGCATAATAGTTTGTATTATGTAGATAATAAGCCAATTATTACTGATTTTGAATTCGATTTGTTGATGCAGGAGCTACAGGCTCTTGAAGCAAAATATCCTGAATTTATAACAGACTCCTCTCCCACCCTTAAAGTTGGTAGCGACTTGTCTGTCAGTGGAATTGGTAAGTCCTTCAAACAAGCCAGACACAAAACCCCAATGCTTTCTTTAAGCAATACTTATAATAAAGAGGAGCTGTATACGTTTGACGAAAGATTATCAAGATTGTTAGGCAAAAAGATAGAGTACGTCTGTGAACTAAAGATTGATGGTTCTGCCATATCTTTGATATACAACAATAGGAACTTTGTTCGGGCGGTTACCAGAGGTGACGGGAATGTAGGAGACGATGTAACTGCAAATGTCAAATGCATTGGATCAATCCCGTCAAAACTTCCGGAATCTTTTTTTTCTGGAGAGGTAGAGATTAGGGGAGAAATATTTATGTCATGGGACTCTTTTGACAGGCTAAACAAAAAAAAGGAGGAAAATGAAGAGCCCCTTTTTGCAAATCCAAGAAATGCTGCAGCAGGATCGTTAAAGCTTTTGGATCCTTCACTTACTGCAAGCAGGGAACTGAGTGCTTTTTTTTACTCTGTATCTGGTCAAGGACTCGTATTTGAAAACCATGTACAATCTTTGGAATGGGCAAGACAAGCAGGGTTTCCTGTGTCAAATCATTACAGGCTATGCAAAAGCATAGATGAGGTTATTGAATATTTGGATTATTGGGATATTGAAAGGAAAAAACTAAAATTCCCTACAGATGGAGTTGTTATAAAAGTAAATGAAGTATTACTCCAAAAAAACGCTGGATATACGTCAAAATCTCCCCGGTGGGCAACTGCATATAAATTTAAAGCAGAGCAAGCTTCAACTGTATTGAAATCTGTAGATTATCAAGTGGGCAGAACAGGAGCTATTACACCTGTAGCCAATCTGGATCCAGTACTTTTATCTGGGAGTACCATAAGACGAGCTTCCCTTCACAACGAAGAGCAAATAAAATTATTGGACATTCACTTGGGAGATACCGTGTATGTAGAAAAAGGAGGTGAAATAATCCCAAAAATTGTTGGAGTAGATGTATCCCAAAGAGACCAAAATGCACAAAAACCTTTGTTCCCGGTTAATTGTCCTGACTGTAATACATTGCTTGTAAAAGAGGAAAGCGAGGCCAAACACTATTGTCCAAACATCAATGGTTGTCCAATGCAAATAAAAGGCAGGTTGCTACATTTTTGCAGCAGGAAAGCCATGAATATATTGGCTGGAGAAGCCACAATTGAAGTTATGTACAAAAAGGGCATCCTGAATACATTCCCGGATTTTTTCAGGTTGACAAAAAATGATATACTGGAACTAGATGGCTGGAAGGAAAAATCTACAGAAAGGTTCCTGAAAAGTGTGGAAGCTTCAAAATCTGTTCCTTTTGAGCGAGTGTTATATTCTTTAGGTATAAGGCACGTTGGAGAAACCACTGCAAAAAATTTAGCATTTCATTTCAAGTCAATCTATGCTCTTTCTATTTCTAAAAAAGAAGAGTTGTTGCAAGTAGCCGATATTGGCGAAGCTGTTGCTGATTCTGTGATGAATTTCTTTGCTGACCCGTTCAACCAAGAAATAATTAAATTGCTCAACTCCTACGGTGTAAAATTAGAGTCAAATAATTCCAATAGCATATTATCTAATAAGTTAGAAGGATGCTCATTGGTTGTATCAGGACTTTTTTCAATTCCAAGGGAAGAATTAAAAAAAGTGATTGAACAACACTCTGGTAAAAATGTTACATCTATTTCGGGGTCAACATCTTATTTGATAGCTGGAGATAATATGGGCCCATCCAAATTGGAAAAGGCTAATAAATTAGGCGTCAAAATATTGACTGAAAATGAGTTTTTTGAGATGATTAAATAATTATTATAACTTTATTTATAAACAAATTTTGGTTTAGAATGAAAAAAATATTGGTTTCCAATAAAGTGTACTATGTTGGAGTAAACGACAGGAAAAAGTCTCTTTTCGAAAACAACTGGCCTTTGCCAAATGGAGTTTCATACAATTCATATGTAATAGCAGACGAGAAATGTGCGCTAATAGATACATTGGAATTTGGTTCAAAAGATGACTATCTGGAAGAAATTGGAGAAATACTTCAAGGCAGACAACTTGATTATTTGATAGTCAATCATATGGAGCCTGATCACTCAAGCATGATCGGGTGGATCCAGAAGATGTACCCAAATGTAAAGATAGTAGCAAACAGCAAGGCTTTCAAAATGCTACAATCCTATTACGGGATTGGTCAAGATCATATACATGAAGTGAAAGATGGGGATACTCTTGACCTTGGCTATCATAAATTAAATTTTGTAATGACTCCATGGGTCCATTGGCCAGAGACAATGATGACATATGACACAACAGACTCCATCCTTTTCTCATGTGACGCATTTGGATCTTTTGGAACTCTTGATGGTGGAATCTTTGACGATGAAATCAACTTTGGATTTTACGAAGATGAGATGAGGAGGTATTATTCAAATATTGTTGGCAAGTACAGTCATATGGTTCAAAAAGCTTTTGCAAAATTAGAAAGTTTTAAAATCAATTTCATTTGTCCATCCCATGGACCTGTGTGGAGGAAAGACCCTCAAAAGGCGATTTCATTGTATGACAAATGGAGCAAGCACGAGTCAGACAAGGGGGTGGTGATTGCATTTGCCTCTATGTATGGCAACACCGAAAAGATGGCAGATTACCTCGCCAGGCTAATATCAGAACAGGGAGTCAAGAACATACGGATTTACGATGTTTCTAAGACCCATGTATCATTCATCTTGAATGACATATGGAAATACAAGTCGGTTGTTTTAGGGTCGAGTGCCTACAATGCCGGGATGCACCCAATGATGCAACATTTATGCAACGAATTGGAGGTACTCAATCCTAAGGACAAAAACTATGCTTTGTTTGGCTCTTTCAGTTGGAGTGGCGGAGGAGTGAAAACCTTGGTGCCTTTTTCAGAAAAGATGAGTTGGAAAATGGTTGCCCCGCCTGTAGAAATAATGGGATCTCCCAAAATTGAAGAGATGTCAGGGTTTGAGGAAATAGCAAAAAATATTATATAATCATGGATAAAGCTTCGATTCGGTTCAAAACATCAAAAAAAGTAGACCAAAGTGATACTGCTTTGAACCATGGGTCTGGTTTATTGAATGTTTTTGCAACCCCGGCTATGGTTGCTTTAATGGAAAAGTCTGCCCACCAGCTTGCATTGGCTAACATTCCTGAAGGTTTGGACACGGTTGGTACAGAGATTAGTGTAAAACATACAAGAGCCACTCCTGTGGGTAAGGAGGTTTTTGCCGAAGCAGTATTGGAAAAGCAGGATGGGAAACGTCTGTATTTTACAATCACTGCATATGACAATCAAGGTGAAATAGGAACAGGAACACATATCAGGTATATCATTGACCCTATAAAATTCATGGAGAGAACTATTTGAAAAAATATGGCAATATAAAACATACTTATCAAAGGATACTGAAATTCCTTATCAATGACATCTGGCATCTTGATATGTCGGAAATTAGTATTATGCGTGCCAGAATGATAAAGTACCTGAAGGTTTTGTTGATAACCATCAAGGGGTTTGCAAATGATAAGGTTTCACTTCAGGCTACATCATTGAGCTACTTCTCTGCGATGTCCATTGTACCGTTTGTTGCAATAATGTTTGCTGTTACCAATGGGTTTGGTGCAGGCGAAAGGCTTGAGAGTTTACTGTATAGTTATTTTGAAGGCAATGAACAGATAATATCATACGTACTTAAATTTGCTACAAATATTATAAAAACAAGCAGAAATGGGCTTTTTGGTGTGATTAGCTTTTTATTTTTGCTCTCTACTATAATATGGCTGATGCTAAATATAGAAAAAGCATTCAATGAAATATGGAAGGTTGAATCTGGCCGTTCATTCAGGAAAAGGGCAATCTATTATATGACTCTTTTGTTTGTATCTCCATTTGTAATTTTCCTTTTCCTCACTTTGGCATTGGTGTATACTAACACATTAAAATCAATTGGACTTGAATTTGACAAGTATCTCCCAATAACTTCCATTTTTACATGGATTACTGCTTATTTTTTCATAACAGGAGTATTCACCCTTATGTATAAACTAATTCCAAATACAAAAGTAAGGGTTTCTGCAGCTTTTAATAGTGCATTGGTCCTTGCATTTGCTTTTATTGTTGTTCAGTTCTTTTATTTGGAAACCCAATTGATGGTAAACGGGTTGAACGCTGTATATGGAGTGTTTGCTGCAATCCCTCTCTTTATGGTATGGATGAATATCAGCTGGACGCTTATACTGTTTGGTGCAGAACTCTCACATGCATTTCAGAATGTAGATAATTACAAGTATATTTAAAATAAAAATTATGGATCTTAAATTGACATCAAGAGCAGAAGATTTTATTGATGATAAATATTTTCACGAACTTTTACAAAACACAAAAGAGGATCTTCCAAAGATAAGGGAGATACTTGCTAAAAGTAAAACCAAACAGGCTTTGACACTGGAAGAGACTGCAACACTACTTGCAATAAATTCCCCCGAAGCAAAGCAGGAGTTGTTTGAGACAGCCAAGGAGCTGAAAAGGTCCATATATGGCAAAAGAATTGTTTTGTTTGCTCCATTGTATATTGGTAATTATTGTATAAACAATTGTCAGTATTGTGGATTCAGAAGTTCCTTGAGAAAAGCTGTAAGAAGGACGTTAAGTGAGCAGGATATTGTGGCAGAAGTAACACAACTTGAAAAAGAGGGGCACAAAAGATTGATTTTGGTTTATGGTGAACACCCCAGGTATACACCGGAATTCATAGCCGACAGCGTTAGGACATGTTATAACGTGAAAACCGGAAATGGGGAGATACGCAGAATCAATATCAATGCCGCACCACTGGACATAGAGGGGTTCAGGACTGTCAAAGAGGCCGGAATAGGCACTTTCCAGGTTTTTCAGGAAACTTACCATAAAGAGACTTATGCCAAGTATCACCCTGGTCCCGGCATAAAAAGTGACTATATGTGGAGATTGAATGCAATGGACAGGGCTTTTGAGGCGGGTATGGATGATGTTGGCATTGGAGCATTGTTTGGATTGTATGACTGGAGGTTCGAGGTATTGGGTTTGGTCAAACACTCAATATACTTACAAGATAAATATGGGGTTGGCCCCCATACCATAAGTTTCCCACGAATCAAGCCTGCATACGACATGAAACTGGACTTGCCGTACGAAGTTAGTGACGAGGATTTTAAACAATTGGTGGCAACATTAAGAATTGCAGTTCCATACACAGGTCTTATAATGACTGCAAGGGAAACTTCAGAAGTAAGGGACGCTGTAATTGAATATGGAGTATCCCAGATAGATGCAGGTACCAGGTTGGAGATTGGAGGTTACCACGAAGGCAAGAAAGAAGTGCAGGAGTTGAATCGTGAGCAATTCCAGATTGGAGACTCCAGGGAACTTGATTCAGTCATCCAGTGGTTGCTAAATCGGGGGTTCATACCTAGTTTCTGCACATCATGCTACAGGCTTGGACGTACAGGTGAGCACTTCATGGAATATGCAATACCTGGTTTCATAGGAAGGTTCTGTACTCCCAATGCAATGCTTACCTTAGCTGAATACTTGGAAGATTACTCATCTGCAGAGACAAAAGAAGAGGGATACAAACTTATAGAAGAGGAACTTTTGCTTATCAAGGATTCAAAGAAAAAAGAGGACCTGGCAACTAAATTGCTAATGATTAAAAATGGTAAGAGAGATATGCTCTACTAAAGAAATATGTTTACAGATAAGGATAATGCAATAATTGAAAAGGAATTCGAAGTTCTGCGTCTGGCAAGTCTTAAAAGATGTGCAAATCAGGGAGAATACGAAGTAGTCCTGAAAGCCTTTGATTTTGCCAAGTCAGCTCATAACGGTGTCAGGAGAAGGTCGGGGGAGCCATATATAATACACCCTATTTCCGTAGCCCAGATTGTTGTTCAGGAGATAGGCCTTGGCTACAAATCCATTGTCTCTGCCTTGATACATGACGTGGTAGAGGATACCGAGTACACTCTGGAAGACATTGAAAGGTTGTTTGGAGCAAAAATCGCTTCATTGGTAGATGGTTTGACCAAAATAAAAAGCGCTTTTGATTCACAGACTTCTTCGCAGGCAGAGAATTTCCGCAGGATATTGCTTACCCTTAATGATGATGTCAGGGTTATTCTAATCAAATTGGCAGACAGACTCCACAATATGCGTACATTGGAGTATATGCCTGACCACAAGAAGTCGAAGATCCTTAGCGAGACCATGTACATATTCATACCTCTGGCTCACAGACTGGGATTGTACAGCATAAAATCGGAGTTGGAAAATATATGGCTTTACCATACTTTACCTGCCCAATATGAGTATATCCAAAGCAGGATATCCCAAACGATTGCAGAAAGAGGTTGCGCCATGGATGAGTTCATTGAACCTATTTCCGAAAGTTTGAGGCAAGCCGGGTACAAATTCAATATCTCCAAAAGGACAAAGACTCCCTACTCCATCTGGAGGAAAATGGAATCCAAGTCAATTCCTTTTGAGCAGATATATGATTTGTATGCTGTCAGGATTGTTTTTGATCCCAAGGAGAACCAACCAGAGAGGATTCAATGTTGGCATATTTATTCCCTTATAACTGAACTATATTTGTCCAAGACAGACAGAATCAGGGACTGGGTGAGCACCCCAAAAATAAATGGATATGAAGCTTTACATTGCACAGTAATGGGTCCACAAGGTAATTGGGTGGAAATACAAATCCGTTCTGTGAGGATGAATGATTTGGCAGAGAGAGGGGTTGCTGCTCATTGGAGTTATAAAAGCGCTGGGTCTCCATCTGAAAATGAGATGGATAAATGGCTAAATATGGTCAGGGAGGTCTTGGAGAATCCCGATTCAAATGCGTTGGAATTTTTGGACAGGTTCCATTCAGACCTTTTATCTTCTGAAATATATGTATTCACCCCTAAAGGAGAATCACGCTCTCTGGTAAAAGGATCTACAGCCTTGGATTTTGCATATTCCATACACTCAGAGATAGGCAGTAAGGCGATAGCAGCAAAAGCAAATTTCAAACTAGTGCCCATTTCTTATGAACTAAGGAATGGCGACCAAATAGAAATAATTACAGCTGAGTCTCAAAAACCTCAAAGAGAATGGCTTGACTATGCAAAGACACCTAAAGCCAAGAGCTTTATAATGGATGCTCTCAAGTCAGAAATCAAGGATCATTTAAAATCGGGTCAAACCATCCTGGATGAAAAACTTTCGGAAATGGGTATTAAACCACAAGCAAGGGTCTACAGAAAGCTGACTGCTGCATACGGACTCAATAACCGGGAAGAGTTGTTTAGCAAGATTGGTGCTGGAATTTTGGATTTGTCTGATCTCTCCACAACCATAAAAAAAAGCACAACACGAAAAAGGATTCGTTTCTGGAATCTCCAATTTTCAGGGTTTGGTAACCAAAACAATGACTATAACGACAACTTTGACGATGAAGAAGAGGATGAAAACGGAGGTGCGGAGGAAGTGGCACCAGTTCCTCTCCCTAAAAAGGCAATAGATAACAAGAAAGATTACCTGCTCAAAGAAAATCCTCTGGAGAAAACTTTGAGTTATCAAGTTGCAAGGTGTTGCAAGCCAATACCAGGAGATAAAGTTATAGGTTTCATTGATGACAATGGCGAGGTTATTGTACATAAGAACAGCTGTCCTGAAGCAATCCAACTAGCATCACGTTATGGTAACAAGATTGTAAAAGCAAAATGGACCAAGCACACTGTATCGTCTTTCCTTGCAAGAATTAGTATGAGAGGAATAGACAGGATTGGGATACTAAATGAACTAACTCAATTTATCACGCTTGTTTTGAATGTCAACATACGAAAAATTTTCATTGAAACCCACGATGGGATATTCGAAGGATTCATAGACTTATATGTGCACAATACAGAAGATTTGGACAAAATAATAAAGCAGATGTCTCAGGTAAAGGGTGTTGAAAATGTTATAAGGACAGAATTGAAAGAAGACTAATCACATAATATGGAAATCATAAAAACAAATATAGGCAGGGTTATTATTTTTTTGATGTTTGGTTATTTTGCAACAAGTTCTTGTGCAAATACTTCTACTCCTCCAATGGGTGGACCGAAGGACACAATACCACCATTACTGATTGAAGTAGTTCCTGACTCTGGTGCAATTTCTTTTCCCTTGGAAGAGGGTATTCTGACAATGACTTTTGACGAATACGTGGTATTGAAGGATCCTCAACAAAACATATTCCTCTCTCCTCCACAAAAAAAACAGCCAGAGGCAAAAATAAAAGGGAAAAGTGTTATTGTCAGGTTTCAGGAAAAGTTGGATTCAAATAAAACATACTCTCTGCACTTTGGAAACTCAATACAAGACAACAATGAAGGGAATCCTTTCTATAAATATGTACTCCCTTTTTCCACAGGCTCTTACGTTGATTCTTTTATGGTATCGGGCATTGTTTCACATGCAAGCACATTAATGCCTGCCAATGGAGTAGTTGTAGCTATTTACAACAATTTGTCGGATTCTGCGATATATTCTGCCAATCCTAGTGCGGTTGCAAAAACCGATAATTTCGGATATTTTGTTGTCAGGAACATAAAGAAAGAGCCATATTCAGTTTATGCTTTTGAAGACCTGAACAACAATTTCCGATACGACAGGGAAAGTGAACGGGTTGCTTTCATGGATTCGTTGTTGGTTCCAACCAAAGTCTTGTCAGATACTTTGAAGGAACTAGAATATGTAGGAGAAAAAGATACTTTAAAGGCAATTTCAAGACCAGTTGAAAAGGAACTTTACTTATTCAGGGAAGATAATGAAAAACAGTTTATACGTGAAAGCAAGAGGCTTCAGCACAGGATGGCCTATTTGCTTTTTTCTGCTGCCAACCCAATAATCAATTCATTGGAAATCTCAGGATTGGATGAATCTTCGTTCGTAACCGAACACAATATCAGAAAAGACAGCATAGTACTTTGGGTTACAGATACTTCCATTGTAATGCCAGATACCATGAAAGTTAAGGTTGAGTATATGAAAACCGATTCAACCGGGAATCTCACTTCATTCAAAGAAAATTTCAATTTGCCAAAACCAAAACCTGCTAAAATTGAGGAAGATGATCAACAAAGGCAATCTACTGAAAATGAGGTGAAAAAAAGAGCAGATTTATTGGAATTCAAAATAGTAGCAGATCCTGCCCTCATTGAGCAGAGTGGTTTCCAGCTTGTTTTTGATGCCCCGCTATCCTATTTGAACAGAGATTCAATCTCTCTTATTTACAAAACACCAAAAGGAGAAACAGGTATAATGGATTATGCTGTTTCATACGATTCTTTATGGAGAAGGATTGTCAATATCAGGCCAAACGGAGTCTTGTTGAAGGGATATGATTACACTCTGGATATTTCAGAAGCATCTTTCATGGATATATACAAAAGAACCAACGACTCGATTGTGAAATCAGTCTCGCTTCCTCAAGATGAAAGTTTGTCAAAGCTAACACTTGATATACAGCAAGCACATGGTCATTATATCATTGAACTTACAAATGTTACCAGGGATAAGATTTTTCGTAGTTACTCCATTGACAGGGACACAATCTTGGAGTTCCCATATCTTCAAAAAGGACCTTATTCTGTCAAGATTACAGAAGATTTGAATGGCAACGGAATAGGTGATACTGGTAATCTGTCTCAGAAAAGACAGCCAGAGAAGGTTCGGCTCTATACATTGCCCGATGGAAAATCAATCATTTTAATACCTGAGTCTACCGAACTGGTCCAGTCTATCAAATTGAACCAAATTTTTAATCCGGACAACAATGATTAAAAGGTTATTAGTAACTGTTATACTTGTCAACACTTCTATTTTAGCCCTCACTGGCCAAACCAACCAACATATGTTAGGATTGAGGGCTGGTTACAATATAAGTGGTATGGACTCCAGACCAACACGAAACTACAAATCAATAACAACATACGAAAATTATTCATTGGTTTATACATACTACCATGACTTGTGGGGTACTATAGATTTTTTTGGGATCCAATCTGGCATTTCCAAATTATCTCAAGGATATAAAACGGACGAAGGAGAGAATCGTTATCAAGTTATTTCCATTCCTTTGGTTTCCCAATTCCATTTTGATTTTTGGAAAATGCGGTTGTTGCTGAATGCTGGATGTTTTGGGGGATATCGCCAAAACAGGGTCAATTTCGATGGCTCTGGGTTTGATGAGTTCGATAACAAAATAGACTTAGGTATTATTGCTGGAGGCGGGTTGGCTTTTATTTTAAAACCGTTGGAATTTCATTTAGAGGGCAACTATCATTATTCTTTTACCTATTTACACGATCCAACAAAATACAGCGATAGGGATTATTTGTTTGTAAACCCCAAACAATTGATTTTGAGCATAACTCTAAACATTCAATTATAAACCACATTGAAAAATGAGAAAGGTAGTAGTCAAAGTAGGTAATGTGGAAATTGGACATGATGGAGAGATTATTATCCAAACCATGTGTAATACCCCAACAGCAGATATCGAGGCAACATACAAACAATGCAAATCTTTGTATTCAAAAGGTGCTCAAATCATAAGGGTAACAACACAAGGTCCAAAGGAGGTGAAATCATTGCAACAAATAAAGGATATGCTACTAAAAGATGGTATTTCTGTCCCACTGGTTGCAGATGTCCATTTTTCCTATAATGTAGCTCATTTGGCAGCCAAAATTGCACACAAAGTAAGGATTAATCCAGGAAATTTTGCAAAAGACCACAAAACTGCCAGAAAAGAGTTTTCAAATCTAGTGACCATTTGCAAAGAACATGGGACATCCATCAGGATTGGTGTAAATCATGGATCGTTGGGAGAACATAATACCCAAAAGTACGGGAACACTCCTGAAGGGATGGCAGAAGTAGCTTTTGAGTGGATAAAAATGGCCCAGGAATTTGATTTCGATCAAATTATAATATCCCTTAAAGCAAGCAACCCTCTTGTCATGACTAAGGCATATCGTATATTATACGATAAAATGTTGGATGATGGTGTCTTGTATCCACTTCATTTGGGCGTAACTGAAGCTGGGAATGGAGAAGAAGGAAGAATCAAGTCTGCTTTGGGATTGGCAACTCTGCTTAAAGATGGGATAGGCAGTACAATAAGGGTTTCTTTAACCGAACCTCCCGAGAATGAACTACCTGTGGCCAGAATCATTGCGGACTATTTTTCGGGAAATCCCAAAATGGTTAAATCAAATTTGCCAAAAGATTATTTTTGCAATTCGTACCAAGAATTCATAATAAAGGCAGCTTGTGATTATGGTCCCTTACTACTTGATAAGGAGCTGGATGATATATCAATCAAAGCATACATCAACGGAGCTGAGGTTGGTAAAGAGCAGATGGAAAGGTTTGTTGATAATCTTATGCAGGGTGCCAGGAGAAGGTTTACAAAACCTGAGTACATTGCTTGCCCGGGGTGTGGCAGGACTCTTTACAATCTGGAAGAAGTGTTCAAGCAAGTTAAAGAGAGAACATCGCATTTGGTAGGGTACAACATAGCTGTGATGGGATGCATAGTAAACGGCCCAGGAGAGATGGCAGATGCAGATTATGGTTATGTTGGAGAGGGCAAAGGAAAAGTCAGCATATACAGGGGCAATACACCTGTATATAGATCTGTACCACAAGATGAAGCTATAGACAAATTGCTGGAACTCATTGAGCAAGATGCTCGCAATAGAGTCTTCCTCCCTCGGAACGGATAACTTTGACCACGTCTCCTTTTTTTGCTATACCATAGGACATTGTCGCTTCGTACCATTTTCCGTTTATCTCAATTTTACCAGACGGCCTCATTTCGGTCATAACAATTGCTTGGCTGCCATTCAAAGATCTCAAAGAAGAATCGGAGCTCACATAACCATCATTTTCATTCAATACAGTTTTCAAAGCAATTCCTGGTAAAAAATCATTTTTGAAAAGCTTGCCAGCCAAATAAATGGAAAGAGACAAAGATATAAATGTAGACAATAAGACAATGGAAACAGGTTTTACAAGAACAATAAAATCAAAAGTCCCTTTGTGGTAGAAAAGTTGGTTATCAATCATTGCAAATGTCAAGCCGGTAACCATCAATATGATACCACTTATTCCTGCAATTCCAAAACCAGGAAGGATAAATATTTCAGTCAGTATTAGTAATATCCCAATCACAAAGACAATTATTTCCCAATGTTCTGCCAACCCCTCAAGGTATAGAGGCGAAAAGTAGAATATGGCACCAATTATGGCGGCTACAGAGGGGAATCCTATTCCTGGGCTTTGTAATTCAAAATAGATACCTCCAATAATTAGCATAAGAAGGATTCCTTGTACAACTGGAGTCAAAAAGAAGAGCAGGATTTTGTCTAGAAATGAGAGATGTTGGGTCTTTAATGTGTAATCATCAATATTTGTCAATTTCCCTGCAATCTGGTCAATGTTTTCGGCCAAACCTTCGCAATAACCAGCTTTGATAGCCTCTTCTGCCGTAAAACTCAATACTTTTGTGCTGTCAATAATGCCTTCTATATACACAGACGGATCTACCATTGCCTCTGCTATTGAAGGATCCCTGCCATTCACCTCTGCAGTGGAGCGCATCATGGCCCTCATGAAAGACTGGTATTTATCTGGCATTGGAGAACCACTTTGATCTACTACGGTTGCAGCTCCAATGCTACCTCCTTTTTTCATGTAGATACTGTCACAAGCTATTGAAATCAAAGCCCCGGCAGAAATTGCCTGGTTGTTGATGAATACAGCTGTCGGGATTTTTGTCCTCAACAGGGCACTTCTCATACTATCGGCAGCATCAACAGCACCACCATATGTATTCATGTCAATTATTATAGCATTAGCACTCAATTGGGTTGCCTCCTCTATCCCTTTTGACAATCTCTTGAAAGAAGAGGAGTTGATTTCACCTTTGATTTCTATGACGTAAATCAAATGATCTTGTGCAAATACCATTGTACTTAGCAGTAAAAAGATAATTATTGAAAAGATTCTCATTTTGACCTATTTATTTATAAGTGTAAATATACTCCCTTTTTTTGCTATTTTTGTTTTGATTTAATTTTTTTAATCAAACCTAACAAAATTATGAATTTTAAAAGACTTCTTTTTGCAGCATCATTGCTGTTTGTTTTTGCTCCTCTCTTGGGCCAGGCTCCTTTGCCTTATGACCCTGATGATTCTGATTTTTCAGAAAGTTGTACCTCCATTATGGTTGGGAAAAAAGCTAGTAAAGATGGGTCTGTAATGACTGCCCATACTTGCGATTCCAACTATCGGACATGGTTGGAAATGGTTGGTAGGCAAACCTATGGCTCCGGAGAATCCGAAGGAGTTTTTTGGGGCAGATTGCATACAGAAGAACCATGGGATATGCGTAACGTAGAAGAAAAAGGCAGAATACCTGCTGTTGCAGAAACCTTTGCATATTTGAATACTGCCTATCCATGTTTAAACGAAAAACAACTTGCAATTGGAGAGACAACAATTGTGGGCAGAAAGGAATTGGTAAACAAAGAGGGTCTCTTTTTGATTGAGGAACTTCAACGTTTGGCCCTGCAAAGATGCTCAACAGCCAAGGATGCTGTATTATTGATTGGTAAATTGGCACAGGAATACGGTTACGGAGACAACGGAGAGTGTTTGACAATAGCAGACAAAAATGAGATTTGGCATCTTGAAATTTTTGGTTCGGGTCCTGGAAAACCGAGTGCCATATGGGTTGCTCAAAGAATTCCTGACGACCATGTGGCAATTTCTGCCAATATTCCAAGAATCTCAAAAGTTGATTTTGAAAGCGATCAATTTCTTTATGGCAAAGATATTCGTGAGAGGTCTAAGGATCTTGGATATTGGGATGGCAAAGAAGAATTTGTTTTTTGGAAGGTCACAAATGATAAGAAACCGTTCTCAATAAGGGAGTACTTTGTATTGAGTACATTGGCTCCGTCACTTAACCTTAATTATGACGATCTGGAGTTACCCTTTTCTGTAAAACCAGACAAACTTGTGGATGTAAGGGATATACTGGCTCTTTACCGTCAAACTTACGAAGGGACAGAATGGGACCAGACCAAAAACCTGGCTGTAGAAGTAACCAGAAGGGACAGGATCAAAGGAGAATACAAAGAGGTTGTCAAGCCTGTTTCAAATTTCATGACAAACGACATGAGGGATTTGCTTAATTCTTTAAAACCTGGTGTCACAGAAAGAGTCAGAGGAATTGCTGTTATACAGTGCTCCTATTCTCAAATAATACAACTAAGGGACTGGCTTCCCGATGAGGTTGGGGGTGTTGCTTGGTTCTCATTTGACAATCCATCCCAGAGTCCAAGGATTCCTGTTTATTCTGGAACTATTGATTTGCCTGAAAGTTTCAAGATATGCGGCCAACATAGGTACAGAGAAGATGCCGCTTCATGGGCTTTCCGGGAAACCAACAGGATAGCAACAATAAACTGGAATAAAACCAGGGGGATACTGGAACCGGAAATAATGAACTTTGAACAAAAGATGTTCGAAACTTCTGCATTAGTAGAGAGTGAAGCCGTTAAATTGATAAAGGAGGGTAAAATGGATAAGGCCAAAGAAATCCTCACAAGGCATACCCATGATTTTGCATCCATGACCATCAACAGATGGAAAGAACTTAAGGCAGAACTCTGGACTATTTTTGCAAGAAGTATGTAAATAGACTCAGTGGTTTCTTTCATTCTTTACCTTTTATAATTAACTTTGCCGGGTTTATTATAAATTTATAAAAGCAGAAAAAGAATGGTTGAAAGTACTCCTGCTACACTGGAACTTGAGAATGGGTTAAAATTCAAAGGGTTCTCATTTGGTTACGACCAAGCCGTCCACGGTGAGGTCGTTTTTTCTACTGCTATGGTAGGATATCCTGAAAGTCTTACTGACCCCTCCTACTCTGGTCAGATTTTATGCGTTACCTTCCCTTTGGTAGGAAATTATGGTGTCCCATCTGATGAATTTATCGATGGTTTGTCAAAGCATTTTGAATCTGAAAAGATTCATGTTCGAGGATTGATAATTTCTGATTACTCGTTTGAATACAGTCACTGGAATGCAGCCAAAAGCTTGGATACCTGGCTGAAAGAACACAAGGTTCCCGGTATTTATGGTGTTGATACAAGGGAGTTGACAAAGATATTAAGGGAAAAAGGTGCAATGCTTGGGTCAATACTACCTGAAGGTAATAAAGAAACTCAAGACAATTATGATCCAAACACCGAGAATCAAGTAGCCCTGGTAAGTTGCAAGGATATAATTAAATATGGACATGGAGATAAGAAAGTAGTGTTAGTGGACTGTGGTGTTAAGCACAACATAATACGCTGTCTTGTAAATAGGAATGTAGAGGTTATTCGTGTTCCTTGGGATTATGACTTTACCAAATTGGACTTTGATGGGTTGTTTATATCCAATGGACCTGGGAATCCCGATTTTTGCTCTGCAACGGTAGACAATATCAAAAAAGTGGTTGAATCGGATAGGCCAAAACCCATATTCGGAATATGCATGGGAAATCAACTTCTTTCCAAGGCAGCGGGAGCTAGTACTTATAAATTGAAATATGGGCACAGGAGTCATAATCAACCAGTAAGGATGAGTAATTCCACTAAGTGTTATATTACCTCACAAAACCATGGCTATGCAGTAGATGACACTGCTTTGGGTAGTGATTGGGAACCACTATTTGTAAATATGAATGATGGAACAAATGAGGGCATCAGGCATAAATCAAAACCATTCTTTTCTTGCCAATTCCATCCAGAGGCCTCAAGTGGCCCTACAGATACTGAATTTTTATTTGACGACTTCATTAATCTTCTATAATCATAAAAAATGGATAAAATCAACAAAGTCTTATTATTAGGATCGGGCGCCTTGAAAATTGGTGAAGCCGGGGAGTTTGATTATTCCGGTTCCCAGGCATTAAAAGCCATGAAAGAGGAGGGAATAACAACCGTCCTGATAAATCCCAATATTGCCACAGTTCAAACCTCAGAAGGAGTAGCAGACAAGATTTATTTTTTGCCTGTCACACCATATTTTGTAGAAGAAGTTATAAAAAAGGAGAAGCCTCAGGGTATACTTTTGGCATTTGGCGGGCAAACAGCGTTGAATTGTGGCGTTGAGCTGTACAAGAACGGAGTTTTTGAAAAATATAACCTGGAGGTTCTTGGCACCCCTGTTCAGGCAATCATGGATACAGAAGACAGGGAATTGTTTGTAAATAAACTTGACGAAATTCAAGTTAAAACAATTAAAAGCCACGCTGTAGAAACTATAGAAGATGCAAAAAGCGCTGCAAAGGAGTTGGGCTATCCTGTGATTTTAAGAGCTGCATATGCTCTTGGAGGTATGGGAAGTGGATTTTGTGATAATGAAGAAGAACTTGAACAACTTTCTGAAAAAGCATTTTCATACTCTACACAGGTTCTGGTAGAAAAATCCTTGAAAGGGTGGAAAGAAATTGAATACGAAGTAGTAAGGGATAGGTTTGATAATTGTATTACAGTATGTAACATGGAGAATTTTGATCCATTGGGTATTCATACTGGTGAAAGCATAGTGGTTGCACCTTCCCAAACACTGACAAACAAAGAGTTCCATCTATTAAGAGAGTTGTCAATAAAAATTGTAAGGCATATAGGGATTGTCGGCGAGTGTAACGTTCAATATGCATTTGATCCTTATTCCGAAGATTACAGGGTTATTGAAGTCAATGCAAGGCTAAGCAGATCTTCTGCATTGGCATCAAAGGCAACAGGATATCCTTTGGCTTTTGTGGCAGCAAAATTGGGATTGGGATATGGTCTTTTCGATTTGAAAAATTCTGTGACTAAAAATACTCCAGCTTTCTTTGAACCTGCTTTGGATTATATTGTATGCAAGATTCCTAGATGGGATTTATCTAAATTCCACGGAGTTTCCAGGGAAATTGGATCCAGTATGAAAAGTGTGGGTGAGGTAATGTCAATTGGACGTAGTTTTGAAGAGGCAATCCAAAAGGGACTGAGGATGATTGGTCAGGGAGCGCATGGATTTGTAGCAAACAAAGAGATAAATGTAGAGGATATTGATAGATCTCTAAGAGAACCTACAGACAATCGTATCTTTGTCATATCCAAAGCTTTCCAGAAAGGGTATTCCATTGATCAGATACATGAACTTACTAAGATAGACAAATGGTTCCTGGTCAAGTTATTGAATATTGTCAAAACCTCCAAGCAGCTTTCATCCATTGACGCAGAAACAGAAATACCGTCTCAGTTACTTGAAAAAGCAAAAAAACAAGGTTTCTCAGATTTCCAGATAGGCAGGCTTGTGTACAAAGATACTATTGACCCAGATATCAGTTCACTCTCAATAAGAAACTTCCGCAAGAAACTTGGAATAATTCCTGTTGTAAAGCAGATAGACACATTGGCAGCTGAATATCCAGCTCAGACAAATTATTTGTACCTTACTTATAATGGGACTCATAACGATGTGAAATACACTGGTGACCATCAATCTATCATTGTTTTAGGTTCTGGTGCTTACAGAATTGGTAGTTCCGTGGAATTTGACTGGTGCTCTGTTAATGCCTTGCAAACAATAAGGGATTGCGGAAAGAGAGGAGTAATGATAAATTACAATCCAGAAACAGTTTCTACCGATTATGACATGTGTGACAGACTCTATTTTGATGAACTCACGTATGAAAGGGTTATGGATATCTACGAAATGGAGAACCCTCAGGGGATGGTTGTTTCGGTAGGAGGACAGATTCCTAATAACCTGGCGTTGAAATTGGCAAAATCAGGAGTAGAAATTCTGGGTACTTCTGCAAAAAATATTGATAATGCAGAGGATAGGCATAAATTTTCTACAATGCTTGACAACCTGGGTATAGACCAACCCCGGTGGAAAGAGTTGACAACCCTTGAAGATGTTTATGATTTTGTTGAAATTGTTGATTACCCGGTGCTGGTAAGACCATCATATGTGCTATCGGGTGCAGCCATGAATGTATGCTCCAATAACAGCGAACTGGAACAGTTTTTAAAACTTGCCGCCAACGTATCTAAAAAACACCCTGTTGTTGTATCGGAATTCATCCAAAATGCAAAGGAAATTGAGCTGGATGCTGTAGCACGTAACGGTCAAGTTGTAGCATATGCAATATCAGAACATATTGAATTTGCCGGAGTGCATTCCGGAGATGCTACAATACAGTTCCCTCCTCAAAAATTGTATATAGAAACAGCAAGGAGAATCAAAAAAATCGCACGGAAAATCGCTTCTCAACTTGAAATCACAGGACCTTTTAACATCCAGTTCCTGGCAAAAGAAAATGATATAAAAGTAATTGAGTGTAACTTAAGAGCATCCAGAAGTTTTCCCTTTGTATCTAAAGTGCTTAAAATAAACTTTATAGAATTAGCCGCAAAGGCAATGATCGGGGTTGATTTCGAAATCCCTTCAAAAAGTGCATTCGATTTGGATTATGTTGGAATCAAGGCTTCCCAGTTTTCATTTTCCAGATTACAAAAAGCAGACCCTGTATTAGGTGTAGACATGGCATCCACTGGAGAAGTCGGTTGTATTGGTGACGACTCAAACGAAGCCGTGTTGAAATCGATGCTGTCTGTAGGTTACAAAATTCCCGGCAAAAACATTTTGGTCTCTTCGGGCTCTGCAAGGCAAAAAGCTGATTTGTTAGTAGCATGCAAGATGTTGGTTTCCAAAGGATACAATCTCTTTGCTACAGGTGGGTCTCAAAAATACCTAGCAGAAAACAATGTTCCGGCAACTTTGGTGTATTGGCCTAGTGAATCGGATAAAGAACCTCAGGCATTGAAAATGATCCAAACTAAAAAAATTGACTTGGTTATAAATATCCCAAAGAACCTGACACAAACAGAGTTGGATAATGGATACAAGATTCGTAGAGCATCTGTGGATTTCAACATCCCATTGATTACCAATACTAGACTTGCTTCTGCATTCATATCTGCATTTTGCTCAATGCAAATTGAAGATATCCAAATTAAAAGTTGGGACGAGTATACAACAATTTAATTATATTTGCGATAGTAAAAGCATATACAATTAGATATGATACTAAATAAGCAGGTAGGTGTTTTCCTTAATTTGGTTCATTGCCAATTCAAACAGTTTTTAAACTCTGTTTTCCAAAAACATGGGTTTAACCTTACTCCTGAACAGTATCTAGTGATGGACACACTCTGGGACGAAGGTGTCTTGTCACAACAACAGATTGCAGATATTTTATTGAAAGACAAAAACTCAGTAACAAAATTGATAGATGCTTTGGAAAACAAAGGTCTTGTCAAAAGGATTGCCGACCTCAAAGACCGGAGGCAAAATAAAATTCATCTTACAGACAAAGCTGTATCCTTAAAGGATGATATTACCGTGATTGCTATAGAGACTACAAATGCAATAATAAAGGATATTCCCAAAGAAGATTTGATAAGGTTCGTGAAAGTTTTAAACAAAATGTCAGAAAACATGGACGCTTACAATAAAGATTAAACAGGTTCTGGAAATTACTATGAAAAACTTTCTTACTCCTTCTGAAATAAAAGACTACACATTGGAGACCGGGATTAAAAAGGCCTCTTTCCCTTTTGGGAAAACAATGCTCCTCTCTTTTTTGGCAGGCCTGTTCATTGCTTTGGCTTCTGTGGGGAGTAATGTTATTGCACATAATATTGATGATATTGGTTTGGCAAAATACCTGGCAGGACTCATCTTTCCAACCGGACTTATACTTGTTGTGGTTGCGGGAGCAGAACTCTTTACAGGAAACAATCTAATATCCATAGCAACATTGGACAAGAAAGTCACTTTATCCAAATTTGTTAAAAACCTTGCATTGGTTTGGACAGGCAATCTGGCAGGAAGTGTTTTTGTGGCTGTTTTGATATTTTATTCAGGACAGTTAGATTATTCCGAAGGGTTATTGGGAGCATACTCCATTAAAGTTGGTGTATTGAAAACCAATATGACATATCTAAACCTATTCACATCTGGAATTTTATGCAATATACTTGTATGCCTTGCTGTTTGGATGTCATACGGGGCTACAGACATTGCTGGTAAAGCATTGGTGATTTTCTTTCCGATATGGTTGTTCATAGCATCTGGTTTTGAGCATAGTGTGGCAAACATGTACTATATATCGGCTGCTTTGATGGCATCATCAAACCCCGAGTTCATGGATTTGGCTATGAATACCTATAATTTTGATCTTGAAGCATTTGAAAATCTAACATGGGTTGGAATGTTTACGAATAACCTTCTTCCGGTAACAATAGGTAATTTGACAGGTGGTGCTTTATTTGTTGGTGCTTGGTATTACTGGAGTTATAAAAAATAGAATTAAAAAAATACAAAATGGCTCATTACAAATTAAAAAATTTTGCGACAGGTAATGTTTTTGAAGATATTGGATGGATGTTATCAGATCCCAGTTATGACAAACCCTCTTTGATCAGGGCTGTTTATGATAATAAAAAGCTTTCGGTTGGCGAGGAATCTGACGGGATCTATAAGTTTGCCGACTGGTTACCGATAAACAGGAATCTAAAGAATTCATCGTCTACAAAAACATATCGAAGTTCAAAATTAGCTTCCCATTTAGGTTTTACTAATTTATACATCAGTTACAGTGGATATTGGCCGCAAATTGGAGCAGATATGACCACTTGTTCATTCAAAGAAACAGAGGCCTATTCTGTTTGTGCCAGACTGACAGAACAACAAAATGGAGTCATGGTTGTAGCTTCGGCTGGAAATACTGCCAGAGCTTTTGCAAAGGTTTGTTCTGATAATGATATCCCATTGCTGTTGATTATTCCTGAGTCAAACATAGATTCCATGTGGTTTGAACACAAAATAAAGGATAATGTCAAACTCATATGCACACCTGTTGGTTCTGATTACTTTGATTCCATAGACCTGTCAACAAAAATTTGCAAATCCCATAAGTTTTTCGAAGAGGGTGGAGCCAAAAATGTAGCCCGCAGGGATGGAATGGGAACAACAGTTTTGTCAGCTGCCACTACTATTGGTGTGATCCCTGATTATTATTTCCAGGCAATAGGAAGTGGTACAGGAACCATTGCTGCATGGGAGGCCAATTTGAGGTTATTGGAAGATGGTTCCTACGGGAATACAAAAATGAAACTTGTTCCTTCACAAAATATACCATTCACACCAATTTTGGATGCATGGGAAAGGAATTCCAGACAAATCATATTTGCAGATGAAAACGAAGCCAGAAAGAATGCTTTGAAAATTGATGCCAAAGTATTGTCCAACAGGAGGCCTCCCTACGGTATACCAGGAGGTTTATACGACGCATTAAAAGACACTGATGGTACAATTGAAGCTGTGACAAACAAAGAACTGGAAATTGCATGCAATATGTTTGAATCATTCGAAGGTGTCGATATACACCCTGCATCTGGAGTTGCATTAGCTGGAATGCTCAAGTTCATCCAAAAAGAAAATATTGACAAAGAGAGTGTTTTGATGCTTAATATTACAGGCGGAGGTGAAAAACTGTTCAAATCTTCAAAAGATCTCTACTATTTAAAACCTGATATGATTCTTGACAACAATTTGGATTTGGATTTGATAATTAAAAAAGCAGAATCTCTCTTTTATTAGTTTAAAAAGAGCTACATTTGCCATCTCAAAAAAATCAAAGATCCTTATGAAATTTAGCATTGCATCAGCTTTCAGGCCAAAGCTGTTTGAGTTGCTTTTAAGTGGCAATTACACTAAGAAAACATTTGTTTCGGATTTGATTGCAGGGATAATAGTAGGTATCATAGCTCTTCCCTTGGCAATTGCATTTGGTATAGCTTCCGGAGTTACTCCACAGCAAGGATTGATAACGGCAATAGTTGCCGGGGTATTGACCTCTTTGTTCGGAGGATCCCGTTTCCTGATTGGAGGTCCTACAGGAGCATTTATTGTCATTGTATTTGGTGTTGTCTCGGACTATGGATTTTCCGGTCTTCTTGTTTCTACTATTTTAGCAGGTATAATGTTGGTTTTGATGGGGGTTTTCAAACTTGGGAACATAATCAAATTCATACCCTACCCTATTGTTGTTGGGTTTACAAGTGGTATAGCGTTGGTGATTTTCTCCACCCAAATCAAGGACTTCCTTGGGCTTTCCATTCAGGATTTACCATCTGATTTCATTCCCAAATGGCAATCTTATATGACTCATTTAAAGACAATCTCAATACCAGAATCTTTATTGGGCCTGTTCTCATTGATTACCATTATTGTTTGGCCGGCGTTCAGCAAAAAGGTCCCAGGTTCATTGATTGCCATTATTGCTGGTACCATTGGTGCTTCTTTGATTGCCAATTACTCTGATATTGAATTTGCAACCATTGGGAGCAAATTCCCTGAATTGGCAGGAGGAATACCATTGCCTAAACCTGTTGCACCCAATATTGATTACGAAACTGTCAGGATGCTGTTCCAGCCAGCAATCACAATTGCTATATTGTGTGCAATAGAGTCATTATTGGCAGCAATGGTTGCAGATGGTGTCACCGGGAAAAAGCATGATTCGAATACAGAGCTTATAGGACAAGGAATAGCCAATATCATAACTCCAATATTTGGTGGAATCCCATCTACTGGTGCTTTGGCGAGAACTATGGCAAATATCAACAATGGAGGTAAAACTCCAGTGGCAGGGATTATTCACGGAGTAGTACTTTTGCTTATCTTCTTGTTCTTGATGCCATATGCTGTTTATATTCCACTTGCAACGCTGGCGGCAATCCTAATGGTAGTAGCCTATAACATGAGTGAATGGAGGACATTCTTGTATTTGCTTAAAGGACACAGGGCAGATGTAGCAGTATTGCTTATCACTTTCTTCCTTACAGTTGTGATAGACCTTACTGTAGCAATTGAAGTTGGTGTTATATTGGCTATTATTTTATTTGTCAAAAGGGTTTCCGAAACATCAAGCATCAAGGTTATTGAAGAGCGCTCCATTGCTGGTAGCGAACAAGAAGAACTACCTTATGATGTAGAGATGGTTACGGTTCCCAAAGGTGTAGAAATATATGAGATTGACGGACCATTCTTTTTTGGGCTTGCAAGCAAGCTGGATGAGATAGATTCTTCCAATCACCAGATGATAAAAGTCAGGATCATCAGGATGCGGAAAGTTCCTTTTATAGATTCAACAGGACTGAACAACCTGAGGACTCTCTGGAAAAGGTCCAGGAAAGAGAAAATAGATTTGATATTGTCTGGTGTAAACGATAGTGTATACCAAACCATGTTAAACTCCGGATTTGTCCATGAAATCGGCCGGGAATATATATTCCCCCACATACAAATGGCACTTGCAAAAGCAGAGGAAATTGCATTAAAGAAAAATTCACCTAAAACGAAATAGAGGTTGGTACACTTTCATTCTGGCATCTGTCGAGTACCGTAACAACGACGGTTTCTCCTCTTTTGCGTTTGACCTTAATGAAATCATCTTTAACCACAGCAATGATTGCCTTTGGATTGTCAATATCTACAGATTCATTTTTCCCAAATTTGTAAACTACGAAAAAATAAGGATCATCCATTGGATTGCAATTGTTTTGACCTCTCCATGAAAGCAATCCCCGTTTGTATTTGAGGTTCTTTACTGGTAACGGAGGTAAAGAATCAATATGAGAATAACTTGGCATCAAAGCAATATGTTTTTGGTAATTCCCTTTTAAACTGTCAATCAATTTTGGTTGGGATGCCAAACCTAAGCCACTCCACCAAATGTTACCGTTTATTGAGTCATTATTCCTGACAATGGCCATTTTCCTGTGTAATTGATTTACAACATCTCCGTTATAATTCTTGATTTCCAACTGATTCCATATACTTTGCCCTATATATAGGTTGACTCCGTTTCTGTTTTTGCTCCACCATTTTGTCAAATTGGAATAGTCTACCCTTTTGTGACCAATCTCCCAATATAGCTGGGGAGCATTGTAATCTATCCATTTTTCTCTGGTCCATTTAAGAATATCTGCAAACAGGTCATCGTAATTTGTCTGAAGAGAAGATGATTGTGAACCCATAGGATCCATAAAATCATTCCTCCATACCCCAAAGGGACTAATTCCAAATTTCACCCATGGTTTTATAGCTTTTATGGCTTCATTAAGTTCCTTTACCAGAATGTCCACATTATTCCTTCTCCAATCATCCTTTTGGAAAGGACCGTGGCCGGTCTGTTCCCTGAATAGTTCGAATGACCTTTCATCTGGAAACTCCCTGTATGGCACCCTGTATGGGTAAAAGTAATCATCAAAATGTATTGCATCTGCATCATATCGTCTTACAAAATCTTCAACTACTTTTACTGTATGTTCCCTGGATTCTGGATGTCCTGGATCGAAATAGATTTGATTTCCATAGTGCACAAATAGATAAGGTTTTTGGAAATAGAGGTGCTCCTTTGCCAATACTTCGTTGCTGGAAGATGTCACCCGGTAAGGATTGAACCATGCATGCATTTCCATTCCTCTTTTATGGCACTCCTCTATCACAAACTTGGCAGGATCAAAGAATGGGACAGGTTCTTGCCCCTGCTCACCAGTCAAAACACGACTCCAGGGCTCCAGTTCCGAAACAAACAATGCGTCTGCCTGAGGTCTTACCTGGAATATCACAGCATTCATATTAAGGCTCTTGAACAGATCCAGATAGAAAACAATATCCTCTTTAATTTGGTCTGTTGTCATGTTTTTCCATGTTGTATTGACAACTGTTGGAAACCATGCTCCTCTGAATTCCCTTTTGGGAGATTCTTTGGAAAAAAGGACTCCTGCCACAAACAATTGAAGCAGGAGTGAAATTATAAGAATCTTTTTCATGATTCAAGGTTATTTATCAAAGAGTCAGTACACTCTTCCAAAATATCCAGCACGTTTTCAAAACCATCAGATCCCCCATAATATGGATCTGGTACAGAATCATATTGGTTATTTGGTGAATGGTCTGTCATTTTGGAAACTTTGCAGATCTCTTCGTTGTTGCAGGTAAGGCTTTTGAGAATGGAAATATTGGAGTTGTCCATTCCAATTATATGGTCAAAAAATTCAAAATCTGCTCGGGATATTTTCCTGGACCTTGAGTTTATCTCATATCCGCGCCTTTTGGCATGACTCCTCATTCTTGAATCTGCAGGCTCTCCATTGTGGTATCCGTTAAGACCTGCAGAGTCAACAATAAATTTATCAGTTATTCCCCTGTTTGCTATCTTTTTCAAGAAAATTGCCTCTGCTGCCGGAGAGCGACATATGTTTCCCAAACAAACGAATAATACTTTGATTTTCTTGTGTTCCATTCTTGAATTATTTTCTGCTGGCTTTTTCTTTTGCCAATCTATCTGTCAGCAATGGGATTATCTTTGTAACATCCCCTACAATACCAAGATCAGAGACCTGGAAAATTGGGGCATACTTATCTTTATTAATTGCAATTATAAAATCGGATTCTTCCATTCCGGCAAGATGTTGGATAGCTCCTGATATCCCTAATGCAAAGTACAAGTTTGGCCTTACTGTTTTACCTGTTTGCCCAACTTGCCTCTCATGGCCAACCAATCCAGCATCTACAACAGCCCTTGAGGCAGAAACTTCTGCATTCAACACCTTAGCTAGCTCTTTAAGCTTTTTGAATCCACCGGATCCTGCACCTCTTCCTCCGGAAACAAGAATTTTGGCTTCGGTAATGTCTATTTTACCCTTCTCTTCTTTGACAGATTTAATCAATTTTACTTTGAATTTTGAAGGGTTGAAATTTGGGTTGAAATCTACTATTTCTCCTGTTCGTGAAAGGTCCTTATCCATTTTCTTCATGACTCCTGGCCTTACTGTTGACATTTGAGGCCTATGTTCTTTGCAAACGATGGTTGCCATCAAATTACCCCCAAATGCAGGACGAGTCATCATCAAGTCATTGGTTTCTGAAATTTCAAGTTTTGTGCAATCGGCTGTCAAACCTGTCTCCAGCCTTGCAGATAACCTTGGACCCAAGTCTCTTCCTATGGTTGTTGCTCCAAACAGGACAATAGATGGTTTCATTTCTGTTATAACCTGGTAAACAGCTTGTGTATATTGTTCCGTCAAGTAGTATTCAAGTTCGGGTTTGTCTATGCATACCACTTTGTCTGCCCCAAAATATATTAGTTCCTGGGATTGTGCGCTTATGTTGAATCCAGGGAAAACAGCAATAACTTTTTGTCCCAAGACATTTGCCAAATCCCTTGCTTTTCCAAGTAATTCCAGGGAAACACCCTGGATTACCCCTTCTCTTTGTTCTATGAAAACAAAAACATCTTTATATGAAGTCAAATCCATCTCCGTAATGTTAAATTATAAATTTTTCCTTTAATTTGGATATAATTATTCCTACTGCCTCTTCTTCTTCCACTTCAAATTGTTCTCCGGCACTTTTAACCCCTTTAGAGAATGCTTTATGTACTTTTGTCGGAGAACCTTTCAATCCCATTTTGGATTCTTCAGCTTCAATGTCTGCGACACCAGAAACCTTGACCTCTTTGTCAATGGCATTAACAATTCCTTTTACACTCATATACCTGGGTTTATTTGCAGAAGAAAGAACGGTTACCAACAAAGGAGCTTCTGCTTCCAAAACCTGATATCCCTCTTCGGTTTTCTTTTTTACTGTAAATATAGATTCGTTATAATCAATATCCTGTACGTATGAGACCTGTGGAATATCCAAATGTTCTGCAATTTGAGGCCCTACTTGGGCAGTATCCCCATCAATTGCCTGCCGGCCTGTGATAATCAAATCCCACTCCATTTTTGAAAGGGCGGCAGCCAAAGCATGAGATGTTGCCAAAGTATCAGCTCCGGCAAATTTCCTGTCTGTCAATAATATAGCATCATCTGCACCCATAGCCATAGCTTCCCTAAGGACAGCATCTGCTTGTGGAGGGCCCATTGTTATCACTGTGACATGTGCACCATGTTTTTCCTTGAGTGTCAATGCAGCTTCAAGACCACTTTTGTCATCTGGGTTGATTATGCTTGGAACTCCATCCCTTATCAAGGTTCCTGTGACCGGATTTATCTTGATTTCCGTTGTATCAGGTACTTGTTTTATACAAACTACTATTTTCATTTCCTTAAAAATACACATTTAATTATTTATACATTTTTGCAGCAATTACCATTCTTTGGACTTCTGATGTACCCTCGTAAATTTCAGTAATCTTGGCATCTCTCATCATCCTTTCAACAGGGTACTCCCTTGTATACCCATATCCACCATGGAACTGTACTGCTTTGGTTGTTACTTCCATTGCAGTTTCAGATGCAAATAGCTTGGCCATTGCAGCATCTGCAGAGTAAGAAACTCCAGAGTCTTTTTTAAATGCCGCAGACCTGACCAATAACCTGGCTGCTTCTGTTTTTGTTTGAAGGTCTGCCATTTGAAACTGAGTGTTTTGGAATTGGGATATTGACCTGCCAAACTGTTTCCTCTCCTTAGTATATTTGACAGTTTCGTCCAGTGCTCCCTGAGCTATACCCAAAGCTTGAGCTGCAATACCTATCCTGCCTCCATCCAATGTCTTCATTGCGATACTGAAACCTCCTCCTACTTTTCCCAACAAATTCTCTTTTGGAACACGACAATTTTCAAAAATCAATTCGCATGTAGAGGAGCCTCGGATACCTAATTTAAGCTCTTTTTTGCCAATAGAAAATCCAGGGGTCTCTTTTTCTACAATAAATGCGGTAATGCCTTTGACACCTGCAGACTTGTCGGTCATAGCCAAAATTATGTAAACATGTGCATATCCAGCATTTGTGATGAATATCTTGCTTCCGTTAAGTATATAACTGTCACCATCTTCTATTGCTGTAGTTTGTTGGGCAGATGCATCAGTTCCTGCATTTGGTTCTGTTAAACCAAATGCACCTATCCATTCACCTTTACAAAGTTTTGGCAGGAACCTGTTTTTTTGTTCCTCGTTCCCAAATTCATAAATTGGTGCAACACAAAGGGATGTATGTGCAGATACTATTACTCCTGTAGTTCCACAAACCCTTGATAACTCTTCTACTGCTATGGAATACATGATATTATCTCCGCCAGGGCCACCATAGCCGGAGGGAATTGGAATTCCCATTATTCCAAGCTTTGCCATCTTTTCTACATTCTCCAAAGGGAATATTTCTTTTTCATCCACCTCTGCAGCAATTGGTTTTACCTCTTTTTCGGCAAAGTCACGAATCATCTGCCGGAAAAGTTGCTGTTTTTTGCTCAATTCAAAATTCATTTCAAATTATAAAATTATACTGTTTTGATTATTATTGCTGTTCCCATTCCCCCACCTATGCAAAGTGAGGCAATACCAATCTTCTTTTGATTTGCCTTCAAGGCATGGATTAGTGTTACCAAAATCCTGTTTCCGGAAGAACCAATCGGATGTCCCAAGGCAATCGCTCCTCCGTTCACATTGCATTTTTGATTGAAAAGTTCTTTATTTACATTGTGTTCTGACATCAATTCATTCATTACTCCAAGTGACTGGGCTGCAAAAGCTTCGTTTAGCTCTATAAGGTCCATATCTTCAAGTTTCATATTTGCGTTGTTTAGTGCTTGCCTAATTGCCGGAACCGGCCCCATACCCATGATTTCCGGTGCAACACCACCTTGCCCGTATGAAATTATTTGAGCCATAGGGTTTAAATTGTATTTCTTACATGCACTTTCAGATGCAAGCATAACAAAAGAGGCTCCATCATTCACTCCTGAAGCATTTCCGGCAGTAACAGAACCATCCTTTTTGAAAGCAGGCCTTAATTTTGCCAATTTCTCAGGAGATGTACTCCTGTTGGGGAACTCATCTCGGGCAAAAACTATAGTCTCTTTTTTTGTGACTATTTCCACAGGCACAATTTCCTTGTCAAATAAACCAGAATCCACTGCCTTGATTGCTTTTTGTTGCGAATTGAAGGCAAACTCATCTTGTTCTTCCCTGGTTATTGAATATTTTGTTGCAATGTTTTCTGCAGTTATTCCCATATGGTAATCGTTGAATGCGTCTGTAAGTCCATCACATACCATATGGTCTACTGATTGGATATTACCCATTTTTATACCATTACGGATATTACCGTTCACTATGAAACCAGAGTTGGACATACATTCAGTACCTCCGGCTATGACAACCTCAGCAGCACCTGTCAAAATCTCGGCACAGCCATTCATGACTGCTTTCATTCCAGAACCACATACCATGTTCAAAGAGTATGCCGGTACCTCTGCCGGAATTCCGGCATTAATTGAGCATTGTCTTGCAACTCCTTGTTTTTGACCGGCAGACAAAATGTTTCCGACAATAACCGAACTTATTTTGTCTGCAGGCATACCTGTTTCTTTTAAGATGTCCTTGATTACCAGGGATCCCAATTCTCCTGGAGTAAAAGAAGATAATGAACCAAGGAATTTACCGATGGCTGTCCTTTTAGCTGAGACAATAAAAATCTTTTCCATGACTTTAATTTTTCATTTTAGTTAATTTTTCGGAAACAATCAGTTTGGCACCTGTAGCTGCCTGAATTTCTTCTAGTGTGAAATCTGAGTGTAGTTCTGTGAGCAATAAGCCTTCAGGGGTAACTTCCATCACACCCATCTCTGTAATTATTATATCTACTTCTCCCTTCGCAGTTAAAGGCAACTTGCAATTTTTAAGGATTTTATGTGATCCTTTTGCAGTATGCTCCATAGCCAGGATAACTTTCTTTGCACCGACAATAAGGTCCATTGCACCACCCATGCCTGGAGTCTTTTTCCCAGGTATCATCCAGTTTGCCAGATTTCCTTTCTCGTCCGTTTCTAATGCACCCAAGATAGTAACATCCACATGGTTGCCTCTGATAATTGAAAATGACATTGAGGAGTCAAAACAAGAGGCTCCGGGGAAACATGTGATATAACCTCCTCCGGCATTTGTGTAATCAAGGTTTTCTTCTCCTTTAGCTGGTTCAGGACCCATTCCTAGTAGTCCGTTCTCTGACTGTAGTGTTACCTTGACACCAGCAGGCAAGAAATTTGGCACCAAAGTAGGTAATCCTATTCCTAAGTTGACTACATCTCCGTCTTTAAGCTCGAGAGCTGCTCTTTTGGCAATTACCTCTCTGATTTGATTTTTGTCCATATCATTTGTAATTATAATTATTTACTATTGTTTCTTCTCACAAATTCTTGCGCAATATATGATGCTACATCATCGGCATAGCTGTTCATTCCAAAACCAGCATCATAACCCAACTCTTTTGCCAATTCATGTGTGATTCGTGGTCCGCCGCAAACAAGTATCACTTTATCCCTCAAGCCTTCTGCTTCCATCAGTTCTACCAGTTCTACCAGGTTCTTGATATGAACATCCTTTTGAGTTACGGTTTGTGAAACCAGCAATGCATCTGCCTTCAATTCCAATGCCTTAGCAATAAAATCCTCATTCAATACCTGAGATCCCAAATTATATGCGTCTACCATTTCATATCTTTCCAAACCGTAATGACCTGCGTAACCTTTCATGTTGATTATTGCATCTATGCCAACAGTGTGGGCGTCTGTTCCTGTGCTGGCACCTATGACAACCAGTGGCCTGCCAATATTTTCTTTGATGTAGGCGTCAGTTTCGTGCATATCCATTACATCACTCTCTACCTTAGGGACATATATAGAAGAGAAATCTACAGAATGGGTACAGTTTCCATAACAGTTGAAAAAAGTATATCCAGGGGTTAGTTCTTTGAAATAAACTACTTGAGGATTGTCCAAACCCATTTTCTTTAATAGTAATTTGGCTGCTTCTGTGGCTTCTGCACCGGCAGGAACAGGAAGGGTAAAGCTTAACTGTACTTTACCGTCGTTCATTGTATCTCCGTATGGTGTAACTTTGTTTAGATCCAAAGTTTTGTCGAAATCTTTCGACTGCATTGAATATAGTCCTCCACTCATATTATTTATCTCCTTTCATTTTTGTAATAAACGGGTTAATGTAATTGTCTCCTTTGGCTGTCACCCCATCGAGCCCTTTTCCTCCATTCTTGGGACGTTTAACATCGCCAAACAGTCCAAGTTCCAAGGCAGAGAAGAGCCCTTCTTTGTTGATCCTTTCCAACGTAGCGATTGCATTCTCCAGAACGTTTTTTGCTCTGTTCCTTATAATGCCATTCTCTTTGAATTCAACTTCTTCTCCAAGGTTTTTCATTGTAGAGAAAATATAACGGGCATTCTCTATTGATAGATACCTGTCAGACATAAACGGAGTATGTATAGCTTCTGTAGGCATGCCCAGCAGTTGGATACCTTGGTTTGTCCATATGCCTGCAATGTTGAACAACGCATCCTGGATATGACCTCTGAAAATATTGCCTGTCATGAATTTTGTTGGGGGCATGTACTTTAATGGAGCTTTGGGAAATATCTCCCTGGTCATTTGTGCCTGAGCCAACTCGTATAAGAATCCGTTTTCCAGTTCGGGATCCATTTCAAATGCGTGACCAAGACCCATTTGTTCTTCTGGAATTCCTGCCAATAGGGCCAATTGTTCATTTATGAAATCAGATGCAAGAACAGTATGAGCCTCTTCATAAGCATCTGCCGTTGTCAAGTAATTGTCTTCTCCGGTATTTATTATTACTCCGGCAAAGCCGTTTATCACTCTGGAGAAAAACTGGTCCACAAGTGTCCTTTGCATGTTTATATCCCTGAAAAGAATACCATACAAAGCATCATTCAACATCACATCCAGTCCTTCGAAAGCACCCATGACGGCAATTTCCGGCATACACAAGCCCGAACAGTAATTGCAAAGCCTTATATACCTCCCCTGCTCTTCTCCAACCTTGTCCAATGCTGAGCGCATTATCCTGAAATTCTCCTGGGTTGCAAACGTTCCTCCAAACCCTTCGGTTGTTGCACCGTATGGAACATAATCCAAAAGGGATTGACCCGTTGTACGTATCACTGCAATAATGTCTGCTCCTTGCCTTGCAGCTGCCTCTGCCTGAACCACATCTTCATATATGTTGCCTGTAGCGACAATTACATACAGGTAGGGTTTGGAACCTTCTCCAAGCTTGGCAATATACTCTTCACGTCTTGATCTTTTTTGGATTATCCTTTCAATGCTGTTGTTTACTATTGGATTTATGGTAGCAAGGATGGTTTCTCTGTCTGCTACAGCAAGTTTGGTGATATCCAATTCTCCCGAAGCTGTTTTTTCTGCTATCTCTTGTGGAAGCAATGATGTTTGTGCCATGGCATTGGCAATGAAAAAAAGTGCACCATCAGAAAGGACTCCATCTCTTTTAAGTTTGTCCACCACAACATTTGGTAAAGGAATCCCATTTTCGTCAACACCATCTATGCCCATCAAACGGCATATGGTTCTTTCTACAGCAACAGTTGTGTAGTTATCAGCAAAACCCTGAACATCCGAAGCAATGGAAGAAGCCAATGACCTGGCATATTCCACACGCTTAAAATCTAAACCTAATTTACTCTGCATATTATATTAAATATTTGTATTTGTTATCTCTTTTTTTGCTATTTGGATCCACTCCTGATCTATAGATAAACTTTCTGCAATGTTGATTGCTTCTGCTGGAGTATCTTTGCCATCATCAGGTATTAATGAGTAGTCCATTGTTCCATTTGAAAACCCCAACACCCTCACCCTGTTACAATTAGTATTGGCAATTGTATAATGGGATGTCATTACCGAAAATCCCTTCGATTTTGACAATATCTTTAACAACGAAGATGCAAGTGCTGCCCCTTCAGTTGGATTGGTGGTTCTGGCAGGCTCATCAATAAGAGTCAGGCACACTATCCCACTTTTGATTTTCTTAATTATTTTGTCTATGTAAACCATCTCTGCAGCAAATGAAGATAAACCCCTTTTATAATCTTCCTGATCGCCTGTAGAGATGAGGATTTCTTGTACCGGGAATAAAAGTGCAGAGTCAGCCGGTATTCCAAAGCCAAATTGGAATAGGTATTGGCAAAGTGCAAGAGTTTTGATGGTGAGGCTCTTTCCTCCCATGTTAGAGCCAGTTACCAACGTAGGTACACCTTGTTCCAATGTGATTTGTGTTTTTTGATACTCCTTCCCCTCTTTCATAAGTATTGCTGATACTTCTGGATTGAACATGCCATTGATTACCATCACTTCCTGAGATATTTTTGGTATTGTAAGCCCTTCGCTTAATATTTGATTGGATTTTCCAATCAAGATGTCCAGTGAAGTGAGGTTTTCGTATGATTGTTTCAAAAGTTCATATCGCTCCTTGATGAATTGAGATAATTCCTTCCGTATCCTGTGCTCAATCAAACTGCACCTGTAGTTCAGTTCGTCGTTGTAAATGGGTTCTGATTTTATTTCTGCCCTTAATCTTGCCAATTCACAATCATATGAATCGTATATGTAAAAAGAGTTTACACCAGTGTTGTCGGGATCAAGTTTCCTTTGTAAATCATCCAATTCCGGGAGAGATATTGCTTTTATACCAAAGCCAGATAAAAGGTCTTGAATCTTTTGATTTATGTTGACTAGGGACTTGATTTCAAACAATTCGATATCATCTGCTATAGTACCTTCTGATATACGAATCAATGAATTTCTTATATCCTTCAAATGGGCAAGGTAAATATTCAATTTCCCAGAAATTTCCTTGAAATGGTTGTTTGAGGTCAACAGCTCCACGACTTCGTAAATACCATAGTAGTATCTTTCAATCTCTGATGCAGATGTCATTATCGGTTTTTCCAATAACATTTTCTGGGAAAAAGAAGAAGACAACTCCAATGTGGAGTACATATACCTCAAACCACATTCAATATCCAATATTTTCCTTAACCTCTCCTTCATTTCAAATGTATTTAAAGATGTCATACGCAGGAACACCTGTTAACTTGTACAACTCGTTACAAATTGCATCTGAATCCAATTTATAACCAGTTGGAGAAACTGGGTTCACACATATGGCTAATAACTTACTCCTGTTCATAACAGATATTTTTCCTCCTTTTTTAATGAAGTTATTGTACAACAAAGGGGTTAAAAATAT
>Ga0334901_1000306_pt1 | contig 74384 bp, 72 predicted proteins | sample GraSluR3_MG_3_FD_207216 | JGI IMG/M metagenome (GOLD analysis project Ga0334901, IMG submission 207216) | Sludge microbial communities from methane-producing bioreactor in Wageningen University, Netherlands - Granular Sludge_15_08-R3 | ecosystem: Engineered > Bioreactor > Anaerobic >...
TCCACGGCCCTGACCTTGTCCTTGTCCACGGCCCTGACCTTGACCCTGACCTTGTCCTTGTCCACGGCCCTGACCGAGTCCTCTTCCTTGACCCTGTCCACGACCCTGACCTTGACCCTGCCTTCCTGCACCGCACGGGCCCATACCCCTGCCGGTGCCCGGCCCACGGCCATCCGGACCGGTCCCGTCTCCTCTCGGCATACAAACACCACCTTTCTGTTAATTAACCTTCAATACTATAACCAGTGTCCTTCAACATCTGCTCCTGCAGTTTCTGCAAATTCACCTTTTTTGAACTTGTCAAACGCCTCTGACACCGTTCCTCCGGCACCATTAAATATTTTAATGCCGGCGGCTTTCAGTGTCTTAAAGGCCTTCGGTCCACAGTGACCGGTAATAACTGCTTTCACATCATAACGGCTGACATTTTCCGCTGCCTGGATTCCAGCCCCCTGGCCGGCATTTAGATTCTGTTCGTTGCTCACCGCCTGGTAGTCACCAGTTTCTGTATCGACCACAATAAACCACTTGGCACGTCCAAACCTTTTGTCCACCATACTATCCATTTTTTCTCCCTGCGAGGTAATTGCTACTTTCATAAAAATCACACCCTTTTGACAAGATTTACACCAAATATTTTCCTCGATAATCTCCTTTAACTTCGTTTCATTGTCATTATAATTTTATTATGAACATATGTCAATAATATTATACCCGTTTTTTTGACCTCACGTCTAACGGATTTAATAAAGTTTTTCCCTGCGGGGGATATTAAAAACGATGATGCTTATCGTAAAAATTTGTTCTATATTTGTCTAATTTTAGAAGGGAATAAAAATCCAATATAGAATATAATAATATTATGTATGCTGTATTAATATATAATGTAAAAGGAGGTAATATTTACTTGCAACCAAGAGAGCAGTGGAACACAAGAACCGGTTTTATTTTAGCGGCAGTCGGTTCAGCCATAGGTCTGGGTAACATCTGGAGATTCCCGTACATGGCTGCGGAAAACGGCGGCGGGGCATTTTTCATTCCTTATTTATTCGCCCTGCTCACTGCCGGTATTCCGATTATGATCCTGGAATTCGGCATCGGCCAAAAATTCCGGGGGTCCGCCCCGCTCACCTTTGCTAGAATAAACCCCAAGTGGGAATGGCTAGGGTGGTGGCAAATAGGAGTCTGCTTTTTCATCGCCGTCTATTACGTGGTGATCGTAGCATGGGCCATTTCCTACGTGGGTTTCTCCGTAACCCAGGCATGGAGCGACGGCGCCGGCGACTTTTTTTACGGACCTTTTTTAGGTTTAACCGGCAGTCCTTTTGAGCTTGGCGGACTTCAGACAGGTATTATTTTACCGCTGTTGGCAGCCTGGATTATTACTTTCCTGGTGCTTTACGGCGGGGTTAAAAGCGGCATTGAAAGAGCAAGCAAGATTTTAATGCCGCTACTTTTAATCATGACTATTTTGATTGCCATCCGCGGCATCACCCTGCCGGGTGCCGCGCAGGGGTTGAACTACCTGTTTCAGCCTGATTTCAGCAAGATACTGGATTACAAGGTTTGGACGGCCGCCTACGGCCAAATTTTCTTCACCTTGAGTATTGCTTTTGCCATCATGATTGCTTACTCCAGTTACCTGCCGAAAAAATCCGATATCGTCAACAACGCTTTTATAACTTCCTTTATCAATTGCGGCTTCAGTGTACTGGCCGGATTCGCCGTCTTCGGCATCATCGGCCACATGGCACTGAACCAGGGTGCAGCCGTAGCGGAAGTTGCCGGTTCAGGAGGGATCGGGTTGGCTTTTATTACTTTTCCCACCGCTATCAGCACCCTCGGCAGCCTGGCACCGCTATTCGGAATCCTGTTTTTCCTGTCCTTGACTTTTGCCGGCCTCACCTCGTTAATTTCGATCAATGAGGCGGCCATATCCGCGTTCATGGATAAGTTCAGTATGCCCCGTAAAAAAGTCGTAATTATTTATACCGTGGTGGCCGCCGCCTGCAGCCTGATATTTGCCACCGGGGCGGGCCTTTACATCCTGGATATCGTGGATCATTTTATTAACAATTTCGGTATTGTTTTCGGCGGCTTAATCGAAGTAATCCTGATCGGCTGGCTGTTTAACTTGAAATCAGTACAGAAGCACGTCAACGCCATTTCCGAATTTGCCGCCGGTACGTGGTGGTTATTTACCATCAAAATCATAACCCCGCTGGTACTGGGCTATATGGCGGTGATGAATTTAATCGGCGATTTAAGGGCTCCTTATGGAAATGGAGATTATTCCTCCACCGCCCTTTTCTGGCTGGGCTGGTTCTTAATAATCCTGGTAGTCGCCGGTGGTTTTATCTTCGCTTCCCTGAAATGGAAAGATGAACAATACCTGCTTAAGGAGGTAGAATAAAATGACCGGCAGCGCCATTGCCATGATGGTCTTCGCCATAGTAGTTTTGTGGGGCGGTGCGGCATATTGCATTAATATTGCCATGAAAAGCAGGGGCTAAAGAACAATCCAATAATTCACTTACCAATTCCCCCCAAAATGAACCTGGTACCTTTTGGGGGGAATTGGTATTATAAAATAATAGTGACATTTATTGTTTCGGTATGATATAATAGTAAAGACAATTACATAAGTGAGGTGAGTTGAGCATGAGCTGAGTGGAGCCGTATGAGCGGAGGGATTTTTTTGTTTGCGCATTTTTAACCGGGCTCGTGGCCCGGTTTTTGTGATTTTAAGGAGGTAAATAATTAATGAGCAATCAAGTATTAAAAACGGAATTAAACGGTCCCGTAATGGCCCGTACCAAGCAAATCGCACTGGTAGCAGTTTTAATTGCCATCGGGGCGGTGCTGCGCGTATTCACCCCGCCGATAGCGGGGATTACACCAAATTTTGTCATTGCCATGTATTGCCTGGCCATCCTGCTGGTTCGCCCCAATATCGGCGCTGCCGCCGGGATCGGTTTGGTAGGCGGGGCGGTGGCCATGATCTTTTCCAAATCCCCAATTCCTTATCTTAACTTGATTTCCGAACCGGCCGGCGCCCTCGGTTGCGTCCTGATCACCCGTTACCTGCCGGAACTTTCGCTGGGCAAATATTCTTTCAAGCCTTGCCTTGCCGCCGCCATCGGCACCCTGGTCAGCGGAACGATATATATCACCCTGAACTTCAATTTCGCCTTGAACCTGCCGCCGGAAAAAATAATGCTGCTCTGGAAAACCGCTTTCATAACCGTCGTAATTCCGGTGACCTTAATCAACGCGGTACTGGCCCAAATACTCTACGCGCCGGCCAAAAAATTCTTAAAAATCTAGTTTAAAGGGGGTTCTTACCTTGACCCTGCTAAAAATAGAAAATTTAGCGTTCAGCTACCCCCAATCTAAGGAGCCGGCGCTGAAAAATATAAATCTAACTATTAAAAAAGGGGATTTTACCGGTATCACCGGTCCTACCGGGGCGGGTAAAAGCACCCTGGCCTACTGCTTGAACGGTATTATCCCCCATTTTCAAGGGGGCAAGCTCGAGGGGCGGATCAGCCTCCGGGGGGAGTCGCTTTTCGCCCTGGGCACCGCCCAAATTTCCCGTATGGTAGGCAGCGTATTCCAGGATCCCGACGCGCAGATTATTTCTACCGACGTGGAACAGGAGGTAGCGTTTGGACCGGAAAACCTGGGATTTTCACCGGAAAAAATAGAGCAGCGCATTACCGGTGCCCTTAAACTTACGGGAATATCCGGGTTGCGCCACCGCCCGACCGCAGTTCTGTCAGGCGGCCAAAAACAACGGCTGGCCATTGCCGCCGCCCTGGCCGTGCTTCCGGAAATTCTTTTACTGGACGAACCCGCTTCGGAACTGGATCCGGCAGGAACTGAAGAAATATTTCAGGTGCTAAAAAAGTTAAACCGGAAGCACGGGATCACAATAATCATCATCGAGCAGAAAACCGAGCAACTGGCCGCATATGCCAACAGAATCGTGGTTTTAAACGAAGGGGCCGTGGTCATGGACGATGCTCCCCGGCAGGTTTTTTCCCAGCTGCAAGCCCTTAAGGATGCCGGCGTACGCATCCCCCAGGTTGCCGGGCTGGCGGGAATGATTGGCATTAACAACCGCCCGCCTCTCCCTTTAACAGTGGAGGAAGCGCGCGGGTTTGTTGAAAGAATACTACGGAGGTAATAATATGAGCCGAAAATCACTGCTCAAGGTAGAAAACCTGACTTTCAAATACGGCGCTGAACCGCCGGTGCTGAAAAATATTTCTTTAGATATCGCCGGAGGGGAATGTATTGCGGTGATCGGACAAAACGGCGCCGGTAAGACCACTCTGGCCAAGCATTTTAACGGGATGCTCAAACCGGTTTCCGGAAAATTCTACGTCGGAGGCAAAGATACCGGGCAGCTCAAGGTTTCTGTTTTAGCCCGTACGGTGGGTTACGTCTTTCAAAATCCCGACCACCAAATTTTTCACGATACGGTCGCCAAAGAAGTGGCCTTCGGATTAAAAAATTTTCAATTACCGAACGAATTAATTACCGCAAGGGTTGCCGCTGCTTTGGAAGCGGTAGGGCTTACCGCCCACCACGCAACCTACCCCTTTAATCTAAGTAAAGGCCAGCGGCAGAGAGTAGCCCTGGCCTCGGTGCTGGCACTGCAAACGGAGGTGATTATCTTGGACGAACCGACCACCGGTCAGGACTACCGGGAATCCATGCAGATCATGAATCTGGTCAAACAACTGCATCAAAACGGCCATACCGTGATTTTTATCACCCACGACATGTCCCTGGTGGCGGAATTTGCCCAGCGGGCAGTAGTTCTCTGTGACGGGAAAATCCTGGCGGACGGCGGCGTGCGTTCGGTTTTCAGCCAACCGGAATTGCTGCAAAAAACTTTCCTGAAGCCGCCCCAAATCACCGCCCTGGCGCAAAGCCTGAACGGGTACGCCGTTCCCCCGGACATCCTGAAGGTTGAAGAAATGTATGAGCTGCTGAAAACGCGAGGTGAGGAAATTGGCTGCTTTAATTGAGTATCTTCCTAAAGATTCCCCGGTCCACCGTCTGAACGCACTGACGAAATTTTTCTGGGCCCTTTTCACCCTGGGGTTCGGACTTCTTTTTAACGATTACCGCTACCTGCTGGCACTGCTGGCCTCCGTCCTGCTGGTGGCAGCCCTGGCCCGGGTTTTACAAAACCTGCTGCCCGTAATTTCAGGGCTTACTGTCTTTGCAGCGATGCTTTTTCTGATTCAAACCCTGTTTTACAACCAGGGGCAGGTGCTTTTTTATCTTATTCCGGGAGTGGACTGGGTACCCGTTACCTTTCAGGGGCTGCTCTCGGGACTGGCCATGGCCGCCCGGATGATGACGATAATCCTCAGTTTCCTGGTTTTCCTTGCCACTACCCGGACACAGGACATAGTTTTAACCCTGGTGGAGAAATTCAAAATACCGTATGATTACGCCTTTATGTTTCTGACTGCCCTGCGTTTCATTCCCAGCTTTCTTAATGAAGTAAAAATGGTCAGCGCTGCCCAGCAGGCGCGGGGACACGCAATAGAAGGAATAAACCCTTTCAAGAAGATCAAATCCTACGCCCCGGTAATGATCCCGCTCGTACTCCTTTCTATTAATAAAGCGGAAAATATTGCCATGGCCATGGAAACCAAAGGTTATTGCGGCGGACACCGTACCAGTTTAAGGGAGACTAAGATGAAACACGCGGACTACTTACTGACTGCCGCCTTGATTTTACTGCTGGTATCAAGTGCTGCCGCACGCGCCGCCGGGTACGGAGCAACGTGACCCCATCTGCTTACGGCGAACATTTGGCACAAATCGACCTGAACAGCGTGGTACTTAAGTACCGGTCGCCCCGGTCCGGTAAAATAGTCACGATATTACCGGACTTCATTTTTTTTGCCATGTGCAGCGCTCCCGCCACCGCCGCGCCGCTGGACATGCCCACAAAGATACCTTCTCTTACAGTAAGCAGCCTGGCGGTCTCAAAAGCCTCGTCATCCTCGACATTAATTTTTTCGTCCAGCAAATCGGGCTGATAAATCCTGGGGACGATTGCTTCCTCCATATTTTTTAATCCCTGGATGGCATGCCCCCTGAAGGGCTCCACCCCGACAATCCTGATGCCGGGGTTTTTCTGTTTCAGGTAACTGCCCGTTCCCATCAGGGTGCCGGTGGTGCCCATGCCGATAACCAGCACGTCAATCTTGCCATCCGTCTGCTTGTATATCTCGGGACCGGTAGTTTCGTAATGAGCCAGGGGATTATTTTCGTTTTCATACTGATTGGGCAGATAATACTTGCCCGGCTCTTCCTTCATAATCCGGCAGGCTTCCCTGATCGCCCCGTCGGCCCCCTCTTCGGCAGAAGTAAGGACCACTTCGGCGCCGTAAGCTTCCAAGGTCCGGCTTCTTTCCGAACTGACGCACCCCGGTATCACCAGTTTAACTCGATATCCTTTTGCCGCCCCGATCATGGCTATGGCGATACCGGTATTCCCCGAAGAAGGTTCCAGGATCACTTTCCCCCTGGTAAGCTCCCCGGATTCTTCGGCTTTTTTGATCATATAATAAGCCGGGCGGTCCTTGATGGAACCGCCGGGATTACCGCCTTCCAGTTTGCCGTAAATCTTTACTCCCGAAACACCGTTTAAATTTTTCAATTCCACCAGCGGGGTGTTGCCGATGGCTGTCAGTATACCCATTGCGGCGCCTCCTCTTTCTCCTTGTGATTACTCCACTATATATTTTAATATAAAAACGGCTTTCTTTGGTACTAAATTTTCTCCAATTACTTCACCGACAACCACAATTAATTTTTTTACTACTAAAACATGATTTTCCCCTTATTTTAAGGTATCATTATACCTAACGCGTTAAATTATAATATTTTAGAAAATAATATCTTAATCAAATTTCCATTTCAATAACATCCTCCGGGAAAATACTTTTGTGGACGGTGAAAACACATGTCCGGTATGGAGTTAATTGCTACCGCCACTTTTGGGCTGGAAGCGGTGGTTGCCCAGGAAGTAAAAGATTTGGGATACCAGCAGGTTTCGGTTGAGAACGGCAAAGTTACTTTCCCTGCGGATACCGGGGCAATTTGCCGGGCCAATCTCTGGCTCCGGACGGCCGACAGGGTGCGTCTCAAGGTCGGCGCGTTTAAAGCCGTTACTTTCGACGAACTATTTGAAAAGACCAAGGCGCTATCCTGGCCGGAATTGATTCCGGTTGACGCCAGGTTCCCCGTGGAGGGCAAATCGGTTAAATCCACCCTGTTCAGCGTGCCGGATTGCCAGGCCATTGTTAAAAAAGCCGTGGTGGAAAGCATGAAAAAGAAATATAAAAAGCAGTGGTTTACGGAACGGGGACCGGTTTACAAGATCGAGGTGGCCCTGCTGAAAGACACGGCCACCTTAACCATCGACACCACGGGACCCGGCCTGCACAAGCGGGGTTACCGCAAACTGGGCGGCCAGGCGCCGGTAAAAGAAACTCTGGCCGCGGCACTGGTTTTACTGGCGCACTGGTACCCGGACACGGTTCTGTGGGACCCTTTTTGCGGCTCGGGCACCATCCCCGTTGAGTCGGCTTTAATCGGCCGGAATATTGCCCCGGGTCTGAACCGGGCATTTGCATCGGAAGTATGGCCCACGATACCGGAAAACCTGTGGCGCCGGGCGCGGGAAGAGGCGCACGCCCTGGCAAAATACGACCGGCCGTTGGAGATCAGGGGGACCGACGTGGATAATAAAATAATCAAAATTGCCCGGGCCAACGCGGCGGAAGCAGGAGTGGCGGAGCAAATCCATTTTCAAAGGCAGCCCTTTACCGGCATCAGTTCCCAGAAAAAATACGGCAAGATTATTTGCAATCCGCCGTACGGCGCCAGGCTGAGCGAAGCGCAAAACATTAACCGCCTCTACCGGGAAATGGGCGAAGTTTTCCGCAAATTTGACACCTGGTCCTTTTATATTTTGAGTTCCCACCCGCACTTCGAAAGTTTATTCGGCCGGCGGGCAACCAAAAAAAGAAAGCTTTACAACGGGGATATCAAAGTGAATTATTACCAGTACTTTGGGCCCAGACTTCCTAAAAAAAAGACTGCCTCACAGGAAACCGTCACGTAACGGACCAATCGCCGGCTGACTTATTATGATTAATAAAATTAATTAAATCAACAAAGACCCGGCATAATTCAGGGTCATAATGTTTTCCCGCCAAAGCCTCTATTTCGGCACAGGCCTCTTCCGCCGACATGCCCTTTTTGTACGGCCTGTCGGTGGTCATGGCATCAAAACTGTCAATAATACGAATAATCCTGGCCCCCAACGGTATGTCCTCACCACCGAGGCCCTCAGGATAACCCGTCCCGTCATAGTTTTCATGATGATATAAAATAAGCGGTCTTATTCTTTCCAGGGACTTGACCGGACTGATGATTTCACTGCCCCAATATGGATGCTGCTTCAATTGTTCCCATTCACTCTCCGTCAACTTGGACAGGGAGTTAAGCGTGTCGGTATCAATTTCTATTTTTCCGATATCGTGCAGGTAGGCCCCGTATTGGAGCAGCCTGAGCTCACTTTCCGGCAATCCGTAATAATTGGCAAACATAGTAGCATATTTCAGCACCCTTTCCGAATGCCCGTAGGTATAGCGATCTTTGGCATTAATAATACAAAGCAGGGTGCGCACCGAATTAAGCAGTTCCGTTTCTGATTTGTTACACGAGCTTTTTAGAGCATCAAGAACGTTAAAATAAAGCTCAATTTTGTTCTTCTTGTTGTTTTTCGCCTTGTATAAGGCCTGGTCCGCAAGCTCGATCAACTGCTCGACCTCTTCCGTATGCTCCGGATAAACGGCAATACCCGCCGTCACCGTGATTTTCCCGGAAGGAAATTTCTCCGGATTTTCCAGATTAATATTTTCAATACTGCTGATGATTTCTTGAGCCGTTTCATAAACCGCGGACAGGACATAACCGGGCAACAGGACACAAAACTCGTCGCCCCCGTAGCGGGCCGCGAGGGCGGGTTTTTTAATTTTTTCCTTTAATATGCCACCAATTTTTTTCAAAATATTATCGCCGGCGGGATGGCCGAAAGTCTCGTTAAAATAATTGAAGCGGTCGATGTCAAACATGATCAAGCTCAGTGACTGCCGGTTTTGTTTTACTTCCTCGCCCAGGGATTTTAAATAAACCTGAAAGTACCTGTGATTGTAAATGTTGGTCAGGCCGTCCAGGTTGGCCAAATCTATCAGCCGGTTGCGCGAGTCCCGCTCAATTTCAGCGACCCCCCCCACAAACCAGGCGCAGATAACCAGCGTACCGATAAAGATGAGGTCGGCTTCAAAATATCTGGTTAAGTTGTCGTAACTCGATTCATAAACCAGCAGGTACTTATATACATCAATCAGCACTAGAATGAAACCGCTGGCAAAAGCCACCCAGCAGCCCATTTTTTTACCGGTACCGAAAGCGGTAAAAGCCACCGGGATAACCAGTAAGACTTGTAAATAGCTGTTATGAAAAACAAATATAAAACCAAAAATAAACCCGGAAAGGATAAAAACACCGACGGCAACGGCGTTTAGATAAATCATAACGACATAACCGATGAGCAGTAATAAAAGCGCAATAATATAATAAGCATTACATTTAAAATACAAACTCAGGTCAGTTTGAGCTTCCAGTTTCCAGTTGAAATTTAAAAAAACCGCCGTGACAAAGATCATGGCGCTCAGCAAATATAAAGTGATGTGTAGTTCCTTGTATTTATTTTCTCTTACATTTTGCAACTGGTCCATGATGACACACCTTCAAAAAGCAAGCAAAAGGGTTTTAAAACCCTTTTGCTTTTTTCTGTTATTTTCTTAGCGACTGCGGCAGCTGCGGCTGGTAATGAAAATACGAACAAGCAGAAGCAGCGTTGATAAATGCCGCCAGGGTCAGGGTGGCGGTTGCCAGAGTGATTAGTAAGTATTTAATCTTCTTCATACGCTCACCTCCTTATTTTAATTAACCCCGCCATACGGTCAAAACATGAAACCATTAATTCTCCCGCCGCCGTCAGCATCAAGCACAACCACAATATAATCAGGCTCGTGGCGTAAACCACCACCCCGGCCCCGGCGGCCAAGGTCAACCCCGCAACCTGCGCGGCAAATATTACGGTCAACGCCACCAACGACAACTTTTTCAGTATTTGCTTTTGCCGGCGGCTCAAAGGTTTTTGCGGCGTTTCCACCGGCGCTTTCAGGTATAACACAATGAGCGCAATAACGTAAGTACATCCGAGCCAAACGAACAAATAATCCTGCAGGTAAGCAACGGTACCGGCCGCCAGGTAAGCCAGCAGCAGGTAAGTAACCACGCTTAGCAAAAAACAGCTCCCGGGACCTGCACTGTGGGCGCCGCCGGCGGTCTTCCTGAGCACCAGCGAGGTCAGCAGCATAAAACAAACGGGGATAAACAAGCCCAAAGCCCAGGCCAGCAAAAGCGTGCCCAGCGTCCCCGCGGCGGTGCTGAAAAACACCTCGGCGCCGTACTTCAAGATCTCCTGTTGGTCCGGGTCTTCTATGTTTTTGGTTTTAATCAAGTAACCGGCCGCTCTTTCGCTTAAACTCATCTTATTCACTCCGGTATTTATTCAACAACCACCCGCTCAAAAACAATACCGCCACGTGGGGCAGGCCCGAGACAAACCAAAAAAAATCATTGGCGACCATTTTTTCAAAACCAATAAAAAATGAGATTATTAATTCCGTTAATATGATAATAACCATGCACAAAGTCATACTGATCAAACCCAAATAAGGCTTTACCCGGTAAAGGTAGTGCAATAATAACGCAACCAGGCCGATCAGGAACAACGAATGGACCCCGAAGCTGATCGGCAGCATTCTCATGAAATAACCGGCCAGGGGATAGGCTAAAGCAAATATGAACCCAATTTTAACCGTCCACTTGACCCTGGTGATATTGACCAGAAAATAAAAAATCGCTATACTTTCCAGAAAACCGAAAAGATAATACAGATGAAAGGGGACCTCATGCATGAGTTTTCTCCTGCGAACATTAATTAGTGCTTAAATGTAAATATAGTATTAATTCCCATTATCCGGCCCTTTGAATTTATACGACATAATCACTAGAATATCCTTCATATTTTTTATATTTTAAAAAATAAGTTTATGCAATAATAAATGACCCTCAAAAATTGTGAATATAAAAATCCCGCTTTAAAAGCGGGGTTATCTTACAAAATTCCTCATCTTGCTTCTCCTTTAGTTCCTCACATAATATCCGCGTGATATTCCTGTAAAGATTTTATCCCGGCTTCGTGAAAGTTATTTTCCTTATACGCCGCGATCCCTTTGGCACTGGCCAGGGCTGCCGCCGGGGTGGTAATGTACGGTACCTTATGTTTAATTGCCGTCTTGCGGATATAAGAGTCATCATATTGGCTGCGCTTTCCGGACGGGGTGTTAATTACCAGGTTAATCTCCTTGTTGGTGATGCCGTCAACAATGTCGGGACGTCCTTGAAATATTTTTTTAATTACTTCAGATCTGATCCCGTTTTCCCTCAAGAAATGGTGGGTCCCTTGCGTCGCCTTAATATTAAAACCCAACTTAATAAATTCTCTGGCCGCTTTCAGCGCCGCCGGTTTATCCTGATCGGCCACACTGATCAAAACGGTTCCCGATACGGGCAGGGAAACCTGGGTAGCTTCCTGGGCTTTATAAAACGCCAGGCCGAATGAATCGGCAATACCCAAAACCTCACCGGTGGAACGCATTTCCGGCCCCAACACCGGGTCGACCTCCTGGAACATATTAAACGGGAAAACCGCTTCTTTTACACCGAAATGAGGAATTCTTTTTGATACCAGGTTGTCGACTGAGGATTCAGTACCAGTTTCAGTCGACATCATAATTTCCGTGGCAATCCGGGCCATCGAGACACTACAAACTTTTGAGACCAGCGGAACGGTCCGGGAAGCCCTCGGATTGGCCTCCAGAACATAGACCCGGTCACCGGCGATGGCATACTGCATATTCATCAGACCGACCACGTTAAGCTCCCGGGCAATTTTCCTGGTATATTCCTCAATAGTTGCGATATGCCGGGGCGGAATACTGACCGGCGGAATAACACAGGCCGAGTCCCCGGAATGGATACCGGCCAGTTCGATATGTTCCATTACCGCCGGCACAAAAGCATCCTTACCGTCGGCAATGGCATCGGCTTCCGCTTCGATAGCGTTCTTAAGGAATTTGTCGATCAGGATCGGCCTTTCCGGCGTAACGTCCACCGCAGCAGCCAGGTACTGATAAAGTTCTTCTTCATCGTAAACAATTTCCATCCCGCGCCCGCCCAAAACATATGAAGGACGTACCATCAAAGGATAGCCGATCCGGCCGGCAACAGCCAGGGCTTCCTCGATATGCACCGCCATATCGGATTCCGGCATGGGAATATCCAGTTTCTTCATAATGCGGCGGAAATGGTCGCGGTCTTCGGCCAAATCAATGGTTTCCGGAGAAGTGCCGAAAATTTTCACCCCGGCGGCAGCCAGTTCCGCCGCGATATTTAAGGGTGTTTGCCCGCCGAACTGAACAATTACCCCCAGCGGCTTTTCCTTTTCATAGATGCTCAGCACCTCTTCCACCGTCAACGGTTCAAAATAGAGCTTATCCGAAGTATCGTAATCGGTGGAAACCGTCTCCGGATTGCAGTTGACAATAACCGTTTCATAGCCCAGGTCGCGCAGGGCAAAGGCGGCGTGCACACAGCAGTAGTCAAATTCAATTCCCTGGCCGATCCGGTTCGGCCCCCCGCCCAAAATCATCACTTTTTGCCGGTCGCTCGATACCATCCGGTCCGGAGCGTTATAGGTTGAAAAATAATAAGCGGCATTTTCCACCCCGCTTACCGGTACCGCCTCCCAGCCTTCTACCACTCCCAAAGCCTTCCGGCGCCGGCGGATTTCCGCCTCCGCCAGATTCAACAGCAGCGCCAGGTAACGGTCGGCAAAACCGTCCTTTTTCGCCTGGACCAACAGTTTGTCCGGTAATTGCTCCGGTTTATCTTTATACTTCAGGAGTTCTTCTTCCAGCCGGACCAGTTCCTGCATCTGTTCAATGAACCAGGGTTTGATGCGGGTCAGCCGGTACAACTGCTCCACCTCCGCGCCCTTGCGCAACGCCTCGTACATGATGAACTGGCGTTCACTCGACGGCTCTGCCAGCAGCGACAACAATTCTTCCAGAGAGCGCCGGTTGAAATCTTTTGCAAAACCCAAACCGTAACGATTGATTTCCAGGGAACGGATAGCCTTTTGCATGGCTTCCTTATAGTTTTTACCGATGCTCATTACTTCACCGACCGCGCGCATCTGGGTCCCCAGGCGGTCGTGCGCGCCGGGAAACTTTTCAAAGGCCCAGCGGGCGAATTTTATCACCACGTAATCACCACAGGGGGTATATTTATCCAGGGTGCCGCCCCGCCAGTAGGGAATTTCATCCAGGGTCAAACCTGCCGCCAGCATGGTCGAGATCAAAGCAATGGGAAAACCGGTAGCCTTGGAGGCTAAAGCGGAGGACCGGGAAGTGCGGGGATTAATTTCGATGATCACCACCCGGCCGGTTTTAGGATCGTGGGCAAACTGAATATTGGTCCCGCCAATAACCTCTATGGCCTCCACCACGGCATAAGAGTATTCCTGCAGCCGCTGCTGCAGCCCGGGGCTAATAGTCAACATCGGGGCCGCGCATAAGGAATCACCGGTATGCACCCCCATGGGATCAATATTTTCAATAAAGCAAACGGTTATCATCTGGTTTTTAGCGTCCCGGACGACCTCCAGCTCCAGTTCCTCCCAGCCCAGGACCGACTCCTCGACCAGGACCTGCCCCACCATGCTGGCGGCAAGGCCCCGGCCGGCGACCGTTCTTAACTCTTCAACATTATAAACCAGGCCGCCTCCCGTACCCCCCATGGTGTATGCGGGACGGATCACCACGGGATACCCGAGTTCTTGAGCAATTTTTTCAGCTTCTTCAACGGTATAGGCCGGTTGGCTGCGCGGCATTTCAATGCCCAGCCGGTCCATCGTTTCTTTAAAAGCAATCCGGTCTTCACCGCGCTCAATAGCATCGATCTGCACACCAATCACCTCGACACCGTACTTGTCCAATATCCCGGACCGGTACAGTTCCAAACTCAAGTTCAGACCCGACTGCCCCCCCAAATTAGGCAGCAGCGCGTCGGGCCGTTCCTTAGCGATAATGGCGGTCAGACTTTTTAGATTCAACGGTTCTATATAGATAACATCAGCGATCCCGGGATCAGTCATAATCGTAGCCGGATTAGAATTGACCAGCACCACCCGGTATCCCAATTTACGCAGGGCCTTGCAGGCCTGTGTCCCGGAATAATCAAATTCACAGGCCTGTCCTATGACAATCGGGCCGGAACCAATGATCAAAATTTTGTTGACATCGGTTCGTTTCGGCATATTCATTCCTCCCGCATTACACAATATAAAATAAACTATCTCCTCTTTTATCTTATCCAAGAATGAATTATATCAGATAAACGATGAATTTGTAAGTTAAATGGTGAAAGAAAATACCCTTGGGGCAATTGCATAAAGAATCACCCAAAAAACAAAAAACCCCCTTGACAGCTGCCAATGATTTGTTGTAAATTAAAAATGTAAAAACTATACTAAATTAATCCACAATAAACTTAAGGCCAGGTAGCGTATGAGATTGAATCAAGCAACGGACTACGCCATACGTGCGGTCCTGTACCTTTCGGGGCTGCCTTTCGGGCAAGTGGTAGAGGCAAAGCTTATTGCCGGGGAAGAATATATCCCCATACGCTTTTTATTAAAAATTCTTCGTTTGCTGACCAAAAACGGGATTGTCGAGTCCTACCGGGGGGTCAACGGCGGCTACGCGTTAGCCAGGCATCCGTCAAAAATAACCCTGCTGGACGTGGTTGAAGCGATGGAAGGTCCCATAACCATCAACCGCTGCCTTTACGCCCCGGAAGAATGCAACAAGAATTTTACCGCGCATTGTCCGGTACACGAGGCTCTTTATGAACTTCAAGAATCCATGAAGGAGCATCTCCAGCGGTATAATTTCCAAATGCTCCGGGAACGGTTGAAGTGAATGCACCCATTTATCATAAGCAATAGTATACCAATGTTGTATACATTTCTTTTACCCTATTGTATACCATATAAGTATACTTTATGAAACAAAAAATCTTTGGCCGGGAAACCGGCTTTATATTAAAAATAAGGAGGTCAAAAACTATGAAAAAATGGCGCTGTATGGTTTGTGGGTACGTCCACGAAGGGGAAACACCGCCGGAAAAGTGTCCTAATTGCGGGGCTCCAAAGGAAAAATTCGAGCTGTTGACCACTTTCGTCCCGGACCTGGTGGACGGAAACAAAATCGGCGCGGCAAAGGGTTCCGGTTTTGAAAGCGATTTGAACCTGCAGTTTAAAGGAGAGTGCGCGGAGGTGGGAACGTATATCGCCATGGCCCGCCAGGCCGAGCGGGAAGGCTATCCGGAGATAGCCGAAACAATGAAGCGTATTGCCTGGGAAGAGGCTCACCACGCGGCACGCTTTGCTGAACTCCTGGGGGAAGTCTTAAGTGAAAGCACTGCGGAAAACCTTAAAAAACTGGTGGCCGGTGAAGCCGGCGCCAACCGGGGGAAAAAGGAAATCGCCGGCCGTTCCAAAAAGGAAGGTCAGGACGCCGTCCATGACGCCATCCACGAAGCGTGTAAAGACGAAGCGAGACATTGTATGTCTTTCTACGGGCTTTTAAAAAGGTATTTTCCCCAAGCATAAAACTTAAATAACCATGGGGGCGACAAATGTCGCCCCTTACTCCCTTATCCTCCATCCCCGCCCGGGATGGGGTCAAAAAATACTTTGCCCTCATCCCCGTCGACAACTATTTTTTGGCCCTCTTTAATGACTTTCATGACACCCGGTATGTTCACCACGGCGGGGACCCCGAACTCTCTGGCCACAATGGACCCGTGGGACAAGTATCCTCCGGTTTCCATGACCAATGCGCAGGCTCTTAAAAACAGCGGGGTCCAGCCCGGGTCGGTGGACGGAGCCACCAGGACATCTCCCGGCCGCAACCTGTTTCCCTCACCAGGATGCCTGATCAACCGGGCGCTGCCGGAAGCTTTTCCCGCAGCTACCGCCACCCCCCGCAAGCTATCACCGGATTCACAGGTCACAGGTGCTGAATAAACCGGATCTTCTCCTAAGATAACATCAGGTGGAACGAGTGCCTCTTTTTCCCTCTGGCTTGCTTTTCGTGCCGCCACCAGGGTTCGCAGTCCCTCCCCACGCCAACTCCCATCCAGGATGGCAACCAAATCCGACCAGGCGCAAAAAAAGATGTCACCCGGCTCCTCAATAATACCCCTTTGTGAAAAACGGTTACCCAACTCCAGAGCAATCAAACGATAAGCTTTCAGAGCCAGAACCAGAATTGATTTGGTCATTTCCCGCACCGCTGCCCCTTCTTGCGCCTCCTTGATCCCTTTTTGGATCTCCGCCTGCTCATCAGGGGGTACGTTTGCTGTTACTTCCCGCCAGGCCCGGTTAAATTTCTCCTTTTGACGGACTTTCCATTGGTCGGGATTTACGGTTGCCATGGTACTCTTGATAATATCAGTCAGATATGAGGGGTCTTCCTCCCAGCGGGGGTTTATGATATCCAGTTCGTAAACCGCCCGGTATCCATACTCCTTGATAAATTCCCGGAATGTCTTTTTAAAAGGAGAACTATCCGGCAGGTGATCTGCCCAGGAACGGGGGTCAAAATTTTCTCCGGTTAAATATTGCTTGGCGGCTATCCATTGGCTCCATTGTTGCACTTCCAATAAGTGTTAGATATTGACGATGTATTGTTAAGAAATAAATTATAAAACTACACATTATATATAATTATACAATGTGTATTAATTATTATTCTTGTTATTTTCTATCATAAATTCTCATGTGTCAATACTCACAATTCACTTTTTCCCAAAAAATAAAACGGCAGCTGCAAGAGCTGCCTTCCCCGTGGAAACACTGACCAAAAATTGAGTTGTGTTGATAATGACGGAAACAATTCCGATACATATGGATATAGCTCCGCAACCAGTTCAATGATGCCGGCTCTTTTGGCGTAATCAGGCTCAAATTATCTTTCACTATCTGAAATCTTTCCATCCATAGTTTTAAATTTCCTTTGGATATATTGTCAAAGATTGTCGGCAGGCACAGAATAATTACTTGATCTTACTGGCACACTGGTAAGCTGCCGCCAGGGCGCCGGGCACACCGCCGATCTGCAACGCCCAGCAGGAGCCGATATAAAGGTTTGGCACCGGTGTTTCTATTTTCACGCTCAAGGGGTTTTTATAGAACTTCTTCTTGGGGTTCCAGCTCCACGCGGAACTCGCCCCATCGGTATTATGGGTGTATCTTTCATAAGTAAGCGGTGTGGCGGCGTCTTTATACTCGATACATTCCTTTAATCCGGGAATAAGCCTGGATGCACTGTCGATCATCGTGTCCATTGCTTTTTTCTTCAACTCTCCATATACTTCTTTATCTCCGCCGCCCCAGTTGTTCATCCAGTGGTAAGGCACCATGATCTGAAGCATCAAGGAGGATTTCCCTTCAGGCGCATGCCTGGGGTTGATCATGGACAGCGAATAGAGTAAAGGAGATGTCTTGCTGAAAAACTCCGCGTCTCCGGAATTATAAATGTCGTAACCGGGTTTAAAGTCAAAAGAAAACACTTCAGGAGCCCTCATATATTTTCTAAGTTCTTCATTGGGCATGTTCAACCCCAGGTATACCGTGAAGGTACCCTCCGAAACGGCGGCCCCGCCGATATTATCCCGGAGCTCCTGCGGAATAAGGTCTTTATCGTCTAAAAGTTTCAGAAAGGTTTTCTTATAATCCCCGGCGGAAATAACACAATCCGCGTTATAAACGGTATTATTGCACGAGACGCCGGCTGCGGCCCCGTTTTTGGTGATGATCCTGTCGACATAGGAGTTCAGCTTCAAATCCTCGCCCAGTTTCCTGAAGTTTTCGGCGAGAATGTCCGCCCATGATTGCATGCCGCCTTTCACAGTCCACAAGTCGATAAACAACCCCGCTAATCCGGTCCCCACCAACATGACCGACATATCCGGATAACCGAATTCGCTGAACAGCTTGAAAAGCTTGGAGTCCTTTTCGAAATACCTGGCTGCAAACTCCGATGACGTCATGTCGCCAAACTGTTTTGCTATTCTCATCCACTTCGGGCCGCTCAGGATGTAAGGAATCATTGCTTTTAACTTGCCAAGACCGCTGTAAAGTTCCGGCATGGGTTCATCCGCGTCTCCCATCAGGCCGGCTATTTTGTCCAGTTCTGAAAAAACCATATCCAGCTTTTCTTTTTCGGACGGGAAACCGGAGTAAATCATTTTTTTGTAATCGCCGTAATTCTCAGGAATTGCGTCGAAATCCTCGGAAACTAACCGTATCCCGAGCTTTACGAATTCAATCTTTTCAAACACTCCGATGTCTTTCATTGCCTTGAATACCGACGCCGAAGCTTCAAAGGAAAGGGTGCCGCTCTCAAAATAATAACCCTTCCTGTAAAATCCGGCGGTATAGCCGCCAGGCATACTGTGGGATTCAAATATGGTTACTTTATGCCCCTTCTTTGCAAGAAGGTTGCCGGCAACAAGTCCGCCGATTCCCGAACCGATTATTATTATATTTTTCATTTACCAATCCCCTTTAATTACTTCTAACCATATTATATATATCTAACCGTATTATGTATATCAAGTTGTTTTATTCTGCCCGGGACTCTTTGTTTCATTCGGCCCGGGCACTGGTGGTGGAGGTCGGCGGCATGATGACCCATGGCTCGGTCATTTGCCCGGGAATATGGAATTCCCACCGTTATGGGATTAACAATGTTACCAAAATACTTAAGGATGGCTAATACTTGCGTGTTGACGGCACCCGGGGTTTTGTCCAGCTATTAAGAAAAAAACCCACGTAATTTAGCGAAGAACCATAGAAAGCACCTTAAAAACATTTATTCGCTCATTTTTGAGTTTACAACAGATTACATTATATAGTAGTATGATTAACAGGTTAAACTAAAATAATACAGCACCCTTTGGATGATAATCCAGATAATTTGAGGAGGCACTTACTATGCTCGAGATATATGGAATTTCTCTACCCACACCCTATGAAGTCGGACCGGTTAATTCCTACCTCATAAAAAATCACCCCTATACTTTAATTGATCCGGGACCGGGCTCGACGACGGCTAAGAAGCACCTGACGGAGAGTCTTGCTGTTTTAGGCGTATCCATGAAAGATATCAGGAGGGTGGTAGTCACTCACTGCCATCCCGACCACAGCGGGCTGGCAAGATGGGTCAGCGAACAAACGGGAGCAACGGTTTATGTGCACAGGCTGGAAGTCCGCAAACTTGAAGAAGGGTATGATAAATTTCAGGAACGGCTGCCTTTTTTACGGGAGGCCGGGGTCCCGGAAAAGGTGCTCCAAGAAATAATCAACGACAAAGATCCCCTGCCTTATCCCACGCTTCCCCAATCCGGGGTTGAAGTTTTACTGGGTGGTGAAGAGCTTGATTTTGAAGGCGGCGCACTCCAAATTTTACACCTGCCGGGGCACTCGAGCGGGCACATCTGTCTTTATGAGCCCCAAGACAAAGTTCTTTTATCGGGTGATTTCATACTTAAAAACATTACCCCCAACCCGATTATGGAAGCTGATCCTGCGGATTTCAAGAAAAGGATCCCCTCTTTAAGACAGCATTTCGCAAGCCTTAAAAAAATGGAGGAAATAGATATCCGGCTGATTTTGCCGGGACATAGGGAATCCATCAATAACAGCAGGGAAGCAGTGCTCAAAGCCCAAATACATCACCATCAACGTTTGGATGTCGTCCTTTCCATCTTAAACGGCAACAGTTTAAACACTTACCAGATTATGCAGGCAATTTATCCGGATTTAAAAGGTTTTCAGCGCTTCTTGGGGGTTTCAGAAATTTTTGCGCATATTGATTACCTTCAGGCCGAAGGTAAAGTGATTGGGGAAGACCACAGCGGAGTTGTTTATTACCGTAAAAAATAAAGCTCAATCAAAATTACACGTGTAAAATATAGCGATACATCAACCAGAAATGGCCGTAACTTCCTGCCATCACAAACAAGTGAAAAATCTCGTGAAAACCAAACCCTTTGATCAGATTGGGCTTTTTGATTCCGTAAATTACCGCACCGGCAGTGTACAGGATGCCCCCTGCCACCAACCAGCAGATTCCATTTAAAGGAACCGCCCGCAACAACGGCGGAAAGGCAATCACAACCAACCAGCCCATCACGACGTAAATGAGGGTGGAAAACCAGCGGGGCGCGTTTAACCAGATAATTTTCATAATTATCCCAAGCACGGCCAGTCCCCAAATGCTTCCCAGCACGCTCCACCCCCAAGCGCCGCGGAGCGCGACCAGGCTGATCGGGGTGCAGGTCCCGGCAATCAGCACGTAGATCATCATGTGGTCCACCCTTTTTAACGCCCGGGTGGCCTTTTCCCTGAGAGGTAGCAGGTGATAAAGTGTACTGGCGGTATACAGTAAAATCAGACTGGCACCGAAAACGGCAAAAGACACTACATGCCGGGAGGTTCCTTCACGGGCAGCCCCACAAACAAGTATTACCAGTGCCGCCACCGACAATAACGCGCCTATTAAATGCGTTAACCCGCTGACCGGATCTTTTACTTTCCACTGCATAAACTCATCTCTCTTTCAAGGCTGCTGCTTTCTGATTAGCCTTTTAAATCATTCTTCGCTGCTTGCAAAATTATTCCTGCACGGCCAGGGCAGGAAATAGCAGGCGGTGCAGTTTTTCCATCCCGCCAATCAACCTGGGACCGGGCCGGCATATGGTAGAACAGGAAACGGGATAAACCCTGTTTTCCCGGAACCAAACCCAGGAAATACAGAATTTCGGTAAATGAAGGCACTAAAGAAACTATTTTTTGCCCCCCGCTCATATCTTAACACCCTCCCGATTATTCTGAGGTTGCTTTGAAAATTGGATCGTTACTAAAAGAATGCAAAAAGCGGGGTTTTTAAAGCCCCGCTTCACACGACCCACACCCAGGATCAACCAACTTCGGCTTTACAGCCGACAACTAGATAGAGAATACCTGCAACCAGTGGCACCAGCATATGCCATACTAATTCACCCTGCATTAAAAGTCCCATCAAAAGTCCCATTCCCACAGAAACAGTCACCAGATAGCCGCCAACTTTCTCGAACTTCCACCCTGCAGCTAGCCCGATGAACATAACCGGGAAAACCGTTAACCAAATATTGTCCCATAAGGTATAATCAGATTTTATAAAAGGTAGCGGATTGCCATATCCAAAATAAAACGGCAAACCAAAAACAATAACGGCTCCGGCGATAATTCGTGCCGTCCATTTTAATCTGATCAACTTTTTATTTTTTTGGCTCAATAAAAAACTCCTCTGCTTATGTTGTTTTCAATAATATAAATAAATCATATAACAAAAATGATAATTTTCCCACCCACTAAAGGAGTTTTTATTTTGTTGGTTAGTCCATGAGGAAAAGGAAAACGTTCGTTTCTTCAAAAACATTAGGTTGCTTTTTTCTTTAATTCACCAACTTCAATGAACTCACCCCGGACCACCCGTTGGGGATTGATTTTCAGCACGCGGTGCCCCTGTTCTTCACCGAGCACCCGCATTGTTTCTCTTGCTCCAGGCTTGAAATGCGGTAGTTGACCGCTGGCGGAATGCGCGTCTGAACCAAGGAAATGGATCAGGCCCTGCTCCAAAAAAGCCCGGGCAGCAACGGTAATTTCAGGATAATAAAAACCGGTCAGGCTACCGGCGGTTAGCTGGGCCAGTGCGCCATGTGCAACCAGTTCGTAAAGGCGGGAATGGTCCCTGATAAAATCATCGTTGCGTTCCGGGTGGGCGATAATTGGTGTTACGCCCTGCGCCTGAAGATCGTTTAAAACCGCGGCCGTATAATCAGGAACGTATGCGTCGGGGAGTTCTACCAGCAGGTAGCGACCTTTATCGTTGATGGTCAGGAGTTCACCCTTGGAAAACCGCTGGGGCAGTTCAGGATCAATTCTGTATTCTCCACCGGGCAGTACGGGGAAATTGATGCCTTTTTTTTGCAGCTCTTTTTGCAGATTTGAAGTTGCGTCCAGGATTGTTTCTTTGCTGGGATACCGTCTTGTTCTCACGTGGGGAGTGGCTACTATTTGCTTGATACCGCTCGCCAAAGCGCCGCGGGCTATGGCAACAGCCTCGTCCATATTGGCCGCCCCGTCATCCAAACCAGGCAGGATATGACTGTGAATATCAATCATCTAATTATCACCTCCAGCAATATCTATTATATATTTCATCACAATGATTTACTAATAGTTTTTGGTTATAGGTAGAGTTGTGAACCACCCCTCCCTTCGCTTTGCTCAGGAAGGGGGCTTCCAAAACAAAACAAAGTTACAAGGCTTCCTGGTTCATCGTAGACCCTTTACTGCAGTCTAGCTCTCCAGGCATGTGACCGCCGTTCCAGCGGCACAGATTCTTATTTATATACTAAGAAGCTTTGTATATAACACCCTCCCGAGCAGAAAACAAGTTAACAACTATATTGTACAAGGGAGGATATAAAGATACCCACAGGGCTGGTTTGCCGTTGCCCTTGCGATGAGCCCCAGGAACGCACAGTCTTGCCTTGGGGTATCTTCAGGAATCTTTATCTTTATTTTTTTTGCGTCCTATCCTGAAATATCATACTCAAACTCTACTGTATATTTTCCGGAACCTAATGCTTCTCTCGTTTCTATTATAAAATTACCGGAAATAGTGCTTTCACCAACAATACAGTCCTGGATTATTTTTTCACCGGTATGCGTGGTATAAGACTTGCTTCCGTTTTCAAGATCCATGCTGCCTCTGGTAATAGGCGGATAATCTCTTTCTCTTTTTTTCACCTCGCTTCTCATATCGCCGCTCTCCGTATAAGTAATCCATCCGGTTGTTTTTGTTTCGGGAAATATATTAAAACTAACCGTCCCATCTTCATTCATCGTAAACTTCCAGAACTGTTCTTCCTCGTTGTACTTTTCATTTATAGTGCCCGCCCCTTCAACCTTTTGCGTGATCGTGGCCGGCCCAACCTCCGGCACATCCGGCATGTGAAAAGGATTAGGCATTTCTGTAATTTTGAGGCTGTTAAATGTCGCATTTCTTTTCGTTAATACAAAAGCATCACTGAGGGGACAGTACTCAATTTCATCTTCCGAATACAGGTCAAACGATTCTGTTACAACCATTCCTTCCGCACCTGATGTAAGTTCCCAGTTAACTTTGGTATAACCTTTCATAGGACAGTCGCCTTTTGTATTAACAGTGTATTGGTAATCCATGGCTTCCTGGAGGTTGGCATTGGAATGGATTAAATAAATGGCCTTTACATGCTCGTCATCCTTCCTCCTGCAGAATTCCCTGTATTCAAGATCAGTCCAGTCCTCATACTCCCATGTGCTACCAATCTTGATCAGGGCCTGCCTTTTGACATACTCAGCATCATGTATCTCGTACTGGGGAATACCGTTTCCGAAATCAAACCTGACCCAGGCTATCTGTTCGGGAGGTAAATCAAATGGCATCAGGACTATTCAGTATTCCGCCCATGGACTCCCGGCTGCCATGACCGAAGAAAATGGCAAAAAAGGCACCCCTGTTGATATCGTCGATTAGACCTTCCCGCCAACTCTGCAGGTCCTGACTTTTTTCTGAACGGTAATGTTTTTTTACTGTGAAATCGGACAGCAACACATCGGCCACATATTCCAGATCTGCTTCATCATTTGGATAAGGCCCCTGCCCGCTCCAGAGCACGATATTATCCAGCCAGGATTCCAGGGCATACCAAGTCCGGCTTCTTCAATTTCATACGCAATTACCTTGTTAACGTAGGCATCCACCTCGCAGGCCATGGAGGCCGGCACTCTCCCCACCGCAACATCCGGCTTCAGGCTACAACCGTCGATATTGATCTGAGTAAAATTTTCCGCATTATCCCCTTCAACCGGCGACGCCCACCACTCACCTATTATACCATCGCCGTTGCCGTCCCAATCGTCAAATGTCCCGTCCGGTTTGAACAGGCAGGCATAGTAGAGGTCGGTGATCGGGTAAACCACACCCCAGGACACGCCCTCGCGGCCGGATTTGTGGTAGCGAACAGGGAAGCGGTCGCCATCTCCTACCAGCATCACGTAACGGGTGCCGTGGTGTTCGTAAGCGTGAGCAATGGCCTTTTTAACCTGTTCGGGAAGATCCCTTGACCCGGCAAAACGCCAGTCCTGTTCGACAGCACCCAGAGTCATAATGTGTGATGAAATTCCGGTATTGTTTTTCCAGTCTCTTAGCGGCTCCAACGATTCGTAAAAATCGCCGGGTGCAAAAATCAGAAGCTCCGCCCCGGCCCCGGCAACCAGTGGCTCATAGTAAACCTGAACAGAACGGGAGCCCGTGTTACCGGAAAAACTCTTCGCCGTGACGGTAATCAGGTTTTCACCGGGGAAGATAAGATTATGGATGTTCTGCCCACCAAAGATATAACTGGGAGCATTGCCGCTAAAGGACAGGAAGCCCTCTCTCACCTGGTCACCCTGTCTCACAGTAACAGCGACCTCTTCAAACTTGAATTCCTCCTCGATAGTCCCCTTTATATCGAAAGCACCGGGATATACTGTAAAACCTGAAATATAATCACCATTTTGAGGAGTTTCAAGAGTAACCCGGGGAACGAAATCGCTTTCAGGAAAAGGCTCCCCAACATTCGAAAAGCCCAAATCGTCGATAACTGTCGCATACCCTCCTTCAAATGACAGCTCCACGCGGTAGATCCGGGGCTCATCTGACTGCACGGTCATTATCGTACCGATGTCCGCCGGCCCCGGTCCGATGGAGCACTGCTGGAGCGCCGCTCTTTCACCGGGGTACTGAACCACACCGTGTCCCGGTATTACAACCATACGCTCATCGAAAGCCTCCAGCGTGGCGAGCACCTTGTTCCCCCGGGTGTCTTCCAAAAGACCCACAGCGCATCATCCACGGAGTATCCTGTACTGTCGATGGTAAAGCGAATAACAGTTTCCGCTTCAGATAAAGGTGTAGAATTATCATCAGCAGGCAAGATGGTAACAACAGCCTCATTTGAATGGTTTGATTTGGTCGTTTCGCTGTAAGCTCGTACACTGTATGTATAAGTGGCCCCGGCGTCAAGCCCAGTGTCTGTAAATATCTCTACATCTGCGCCGACGGTCACAATCACCTCTCCGTCCCGATAAATTGTGAAACCTTCCTCATCGTCTGCGTTATCCTTCCAGTTAAGTAATATTTCAGATTCGGAGATTGCTTCCGCCACGAGACCGGAAGGGGCCTCCAAAAATGGTAAAACAAGTTCTTCAGATAATGTCGCCACCCTGACCGTATTGGAATAATCCGAATACCCAAAAGGGTTAAAGGCCCGTACTCTGTAAGAATAGAGAGCTCCGGGGGGAAGACCGCTGTGGGTGGCTGTTTCTACATCTGTACCCACTGTAACGATTTCGTGCTGATTTCGCTCTATGGCAAACCCTGTTTCATTGTCCGCATTGTCCGTCCAGGTGAGCTGAATCCCGGAGCCGGAAAGGACAACTGCCGAAAGTTCTGTCGGGGCAGCGGGAAGGCACCCGATAGAAAAGTCGGCATCGCTGGTGCCTTCTACAGTAAAAGGTTCTTGGTAACGTGTAAAGTACTGTATCTGGCCGGTTATTTTGATTCTGGCCTGGTCTGTAGAGATATCCGGCACAGTCCAGGCAAAGTTTCCTCCACTGCTGCTTCCGATGTAAATATCAAAATAAAATTTTCAGCATTTGGACGCATCAAAATTGGATTATTTTAACCGGATTATACCAGGAGATTTACTGCCGATGGTTTCGACCATTGCTTGATATGTTTCTGATATTGCTATATAATATGATCACATGTTAAATATTGGTTTTTGGTAGGTGATTATTATTAAGCTGTTTTGTGAAGAATTGTTTAACGACCTACCTGCAGAAATTCCAAAAATAGTGAAAACCTATTCCAGCGAGAGAATAACTATTTTAAAAGCAAATAATGTATTTTCAGAGCCCAAGGGGTTTCAGTGCTATAAGTTTCTTATCCCGTCCAAAAACATGCCTCAGATTGTGGTGCAGCAAAAAAAACATCTCCTGGAACGAAACAAAATATTTCCCTTGAATCCGGACCAGGTTCATCTGTATACTGAGGAAAAATTGGTTGAGACCTATATACCTGTTTTTATTCAGACTAATTATATGAGAGAGTTTTCACATTTGTTTACGGGAAAAAGCAATCTGCTTTTCAATAACGAATCCTATAAGGATGTAAATTCTATTATAAGCAGGTTGCTGTTTCTGTTCATGGAAGAGGCTGAAAACAAGCAGATTGGATACGAGTTTATCCTTCAGAGCCTAAATACACAGATCATAATCAGTCTGTTAAGAAATACAAGCAACAGTCTTTCGTATGATTGGAACAAAGAATATAGTGATGCGAAAACCATTAGACACGTAAGAGAATATCTTCACAGCTATTTATGTTCCGAGTTTTCACTGGATGAATTAGCGGACTTTGCAAACTACAGCCCCTACCACCTGATACGGATTTTCAAAAAACATACCGGAAAAACTCCCTATAAATACTTAATGGACCTTAGAATTGAAAGGGCAAAAAGTCTGCTTGAGAAGAATACCTGTTCGATTAGCGAGGTAAGTATTCTTTGCGGCTTCAATAATCGCGCTCACTTTTCTACAGTATTTAAAAGGATGGTAGGGGTAACACCATCCGAATATAGAAAACAAAGATAAATTTTAACCCAACCCCAAATGCAGTTTATAGCTTACTTAACCATTTTTGGGGGTAAGAAAAGCATTTCCACAAAATATTGTTCACTCCCCAATAGTTATAAATAATCTTGCAGCAAATTCATTTTACCGCCTCCTCTTGGTCTTAAGTTTATTCAGCTTACCCATTACTTCATGATATTCATGATCGAGCTCTTCAAAATTATCTTTTTTCGATGGCATGGATAATCTTCCTATGATTTCTGATAATCGATGCTGCAATATTAATATTTTTTTTTCAACATCCTCTTTATCTTTATGCGTTGCTGGATATTTTTTTGCTAAATACTCCGCATAGTTTCCATGGAACATTTTTATTCCCTGATTTTCAATAATCATTATGTACTCCGCCACAGAATTGATAAGACTGCGGTCATGGGAAACAAAAATTAAGGTTCGGTTATAATTTCGCAGTGCCTCCTCAATGACTTCAAGAGATTTGATATCAAGGTAATTGGTCGGTTCATCCAACATTAACAGATTGAAATCATCCAGGAGTATTTTTGCAAAAGAAACTTTTACACGCTCTCCTCCGCTTAACACACATACTTTTTTATAAACATCCTCCCGTTTGAACAATAATCTTGCCAATAATGTCCTGGTAAAGCTTTCCTGATAGATGCTGTTTTCCATCACATTTTCCAGAATGGTTAATTTTTCGTTTAAAATGCTCATATCCTGACTAAAATAGCCTATCTTTACCGCAGGCGCAATTTTGATGGCAGCATCCTGCTGCGTTATCATTTTAAGCAAAGTACTCTTTCCGCAACCGTTTGAACCAATTAGTGCGACTTTGGAACCATTAGAAATCTTGAAATCAGCATCTTTGAAGATAACCTTATTATTAAAGACCTTGTTGATACTATTACCTTCAATAATAATTTTGCTGTGAATCTTCTTTGATTCTGTTAAATCGAATTTTATTTCCGCTGTCTCCACAGGTTTTTCCTTAACCTCCATATGCTCAATTCTGGCCTCAATATTTTTCTTTGCCCGGTCTAGAGAAGCCTTTGCCTTTTGATTTCCCATCTTGTGAAGTCTTGCTTCGGAATTACCCATCCTTTTAGGTGCTTTCCTGATGGACTTTGCTTTTTGCTTTATATTAACCATAGCTCCTTTAAGCCGCTTCCTCTCATTTACATACTGAAGATATTCAAACTGAGCCCTTTCTCTTTCTTGGGCTTTTTGCACGCTGTATTCGTCGTAGTTTCCATTATAGATCTTTACTCTACCGCCTTCGATCTCCAATATTTTAGTACATAGCTTATTTAACAGGCTGCGATCATGAGAAATTATAATCACTCCACCCCGGTATTCCGCAAACCAACCTTCCATAAGTTCTATACCTTCCATATCAACATTACTGGTGGGCTCATCGGCGAATATTATCTGGCTGTCATTACCAAAACTCCCGGCAATCTTAAAGCGCGTCTTCTCTCCTCCACTCATATTTTCGTTCCAACTACATGCCACCCCAAATTTGGATGCCATTTCTAAACTTATGCTTTTGTTATCAGGCGGTTCAATCTGGGATATATAGGAATACCTTCCGTACAACTTAACCCACCCTTCATCAGGCTCCAATCTTTGGCTAAGAATATTAACTAAAGTAGTTTTACCTGCCCCGTTCACACCAACAATCCCGATCCTGTCTTCAGAATAAAATCTAAATCTTTCCATGTTGATGATCAAACGATCTCCAAAATACTTTTTAATTTTACTGCATTCCAGTAATAAAATAAAAAACCCCTCCTTATAAAACCGGAGAGGATAGCGTAAATATATACAACCCAAGCTAAGAAGATTGCAAAATAGCAAACTATGGCTATATATATCATTCAGCAAGCTACCAGCAGTTTATAGTACACTATCCACTCACAATTTAAAAAGTGCATGACTATAAGTCTGTAAAAATTACGACTTTAATCCAATCTTGATTTTACAATATTGTTGAGTGAATTATTTCCTCATGTCCTGCCGGTACCTTACCTTTCTTAAAATGTTTAATTTGTTATAAAAATTATATAAGCCACTTCTATGAATGTCAATCCACACCCCCCTATCATTTTTTTCAATTTTATAGAATACACTTCATTTCAAAAAAACCTTAGCTGGCACCGTTTATTTGGTAAGAAACCCTGACTCCTGCACCGAGCCCACTTAACTGCGGGTCTAAAATTACCAAATCCTCTTCCTCAAGACCGCTGGTGATCACCACTTCCCGCCTTGTCTCCGCTCCGGTTGTCACCTGACGAACCTGGGCCCGGTCCTCTTCCACAACAAAGAGGGCATCTTCGCCATCATAGGTAAAGAGTACCGTCCCGGGCACCACCAGGGCATTAGAGATTACCTCGGTAATAAACTCAACATCCAGTTTATAGCCCGGGTCTATTTTAACCCCGTTCGGGATTTCCGGGATGACGGTAACCTTTACTCTTTCCTCCTCCAGCCCCAGGGAGGAAAGGGTTTCCTCCGCATAGGAGGCAATCCCCGTTACCTTCCCGGGGAATTCCAGATCCCGGTCGGCAAGTTTGAAGATTAAATTGACAGGCATACCGGGAGAAACCTGGTAGACATCCCGGGTCAGGATCCGGGCCTCTACCTGCTGTTCCTCCCTGTTGAGAAGGGTCAACAGCGGTACCTGAGGGCTGGCCAGACCCTTCTCTTCCGCCTCCAGTCTGGTTACAATCCCGGCAATGGGGGCGTAGATCCGGTAATTGGCCATTTGGTTCCGGAGCCGTTCCAGTTGAGACACGATGGCCTTCTGCCGGGCCTCTATACCCGCAACTGCCGCCGTAGCCTGGCTCAGCTGGCTCTCCGCCTCTTCCAATTCCACTTCTACCGCCACCCCGGCCTCATAGAGGTCCAAGACCCGGTTATAGTTCCGTTCCGCCGTGGCCTGGTTCTCCCGGGCCTGTTCCAATTCCACATTCAAGCCGCTGAGGCCGGCCTCCAATTCCGCCAGGCCGTAGCTCAAATCCTTGTCTTCCAGGACAACCAGCAGGTCACCCTCTTCGACCCTGTCGCCTTCCTGCACCAGCAGCCTTTCGATCCGGGCTGTGTATAGAGAACGAATTGCATGCTCTCCTTCCGCTACCACCACACCCTCCTCGGTAAAGCTGCGGGTAAAGTCCTGCTCCTCCACTTTCTGAACCACGACATGCAATCCCTGTGTCAACTGGGTGAAAATAAACCCTATGATCGCTACCGCAATTACCGCCCCAAAGATTAATTTCCACTTTTTCTGCAACTTCCCCTTCCCCCTTCACCTTAATCCCTGGATTTCAATACCTCAACAAGACTCAGGTTCCGCACTCTTTTCAAGGCCGCCCGCTGGGCCACCCAAATAGAAAAGGCAGTAATGAACGGCGCCACAATAAGAGATTCCGTCGTCAGCCGGGACGGTAAGGAATACATATCAGTGCTCAATGCAGCCCCCATTGCCCACTGCATGGCCTGGCCCAGGGGAATACCCGCCAGGATGCCAAAAAAGCTGATAAACCACTGTTCAAAGGTAATTACTGAGAAAACCTCACTGGCGGTCAAGCCTAAAACCCGCATGGAAGCCAGTTCCCAGCTTCGTTCTGACAGTACAATAAAACTGGCACTGTAGATGATGGCAAAGCCGATTACAACCCCTACCAGTACATACATATAGATCATGCTGCCGAAGGTTTCCATCAAATCCCTGGCCACACCGACCTGTTCCTCACTGCTGTCAATCCCGGCAAGCACTTCGCTTTCTCTATATCGATCCCGCAGGGTTGAAATTCCTTCGTCATTATTTACATTGATAAGCAGAGCAGTGGCCAGTTCTCCCTGCCCCAATATCTCTTCCAATGCGGTAAGCTCCATATAGGCATTCATGCCTATATACTGGGGAATGATCCTGTACACCTCCACCTGGACCTCATCCTCGCCCCTCAGGTAGGGACTTTCCAGCTCCAATACCGAACCCTTAACCACACCCAGCTTCCCCGCCAGGCGTTCCGAGAGGATCAACCCCTCCTGAGGGGGGATAATCCTGCGCCCCTGGGAGTCCAGGATATTATAGAGGCTGCTATCCCGGGAAACTCCCAGTACCGCAACGTTCTCTTCCAACCACCGGTGGGACAGGGTCGCCGGTATCTCCGCCAGGGGTTCCACCCACCGCACCTCCGAATTGCCCTCCAATTCCCGCTGCGCCGGTTCCCTGGCCGCCGGACCCGCCAGAGTCACCTTGGCGTCATAGGTTTCTACCTCATCATACTGGTAAAATATCAGCTTATCCACCATATCATTAAAAGACCAGGTAACCGCCACCAGGGCACAGCTGAGCATAATCCCCAGGAACATGAAGAGGCTCCTCCCCTTGTTCCGGGACAGATTCCTGATGGCCATCTTCCCCTGCATGGTGAGCATGTTACTGAAGAAACCAATTTTCTCGAGGATAAACTTTTTGCCAAGGGCCGGGGCCGGCGGCCGCATGGCTTCCGCCGGTTTCAACTGCAGGGCGTATCGGGCCCCGGTATAACCAGCAACGAGAAATACGATTACAGACAGCAGTAAACCCTGCCCCAAATAGAACCAGGAAAAACCCTCATACACTACCGGTACATTAAAGAACTCCATCATCAACCCTGTCAAAGGGGTGGCCAGCCAAATACCGGTCAGGCCCCCCAGCAAACCGCCCCCGGCCCCTACAACAAGGGCATAGGACAGATAATGGAGGGCGATCTCCCTCCTGGTATAACCCAAACCCTTCAAGATTCCAATCTGGCCTCGCTGTTGTTCCACCAACCTTTTGAGCATGATATACAGGATTATGCCGGCTATGGCCAAAAACAGGAGGGGGAAGCTCTTGGAGGCGGCTTTCTGCCCCTCTACCTCTTGGGTCAAGATCATATGGCTGATCTGATCTTCCCGGGGATAGATGTTCAACAATCCGTACTGATCCAGTTCCGTCTCCAGCCGGTCCCGGACCCCCTCGTAGTCGGCCCCTTCCTCCAGGGTAAAGACCACATCATTTACCTGTCCCTGCAGCTCCGGAAAGAGCATCCCCATATCGGCCAAGGGTAAAAAGGCAATGCCAAATTGGGCCGGGTTGGGGTATAACTCTGCCCCCCGTGTGGGATAGGAAAATTCCGGGCTCATCCCCACCCCGGCAATGGTAATTTCCCTGCTTCTCCCCCCGGCAATTATTTCCAAACTATCACCAAGCTGCAGGTTATTGGCAGCGAAAAACTGGTTATCGATCCAGGCCAGCAGTTCCCTTTCCGCCAGTTCTGTTCCTTCCAATAACCGGACATCATTAACCCGCTGAGGATCAGTTAAGTCTATGGAAACCAGTTTCAAATATATGTTTTCGTCCCGCTCCGGGTCATGCACCTGTACCTCTTTAACAATCCGGCCGCTTATTTCCCTGACCCCTTCTATCTGAGCCAACCTTTCCATATTGGCCTCGGGCATTGACACCAATTCCGCAAAACCTTCGGCAAAGTTCTGCTCCTGATAGAAGGTGTCCTTGGAGAAATCCAGGTTGGTACTGACAATGGAAAAGGCCGTAAACACAACCAAACCCATCACCACAATAACCAGACAAGCAAAGTACGAACCCTTATTGCTCCATATGTCCCGTATCATTTTGCGCCACAGCATCACCAGCTCACCTTCTCTGGATCAACAGGGTCTGAGTTTACTTCCACTTTGTCTATCCGCCCATCCTTTAAAGAGACCACCCGGTCCGCCATCTTGGCGATGGCCGAGTTGTGGGTTATGATGACAACGGTTTTATTGTATCTATCACAGAAATCCCGCAGCACTTTTAAGATTTGAATCCCGGTGGGCAGGTCCAGGGCCCCGGTGGGTTCATCACAGAGGAGCATCTGGGGATTCTTGGCCAGGGCCCTGGCAATGGCAACCCGCTGTTGCTCCCCCCCGGACAGCTGGGAGGGAAAGTGATCCTTCCGGTCCGCCAGTCCAACCCGTCCCAAAAGTTCATCTATATCAAAAGGCTCCCTGGCTATCTCGGCCGCCAGGTTGACATTTTCATGGGCAGTCAAGTTGGGCATCAGGTTATAAAATTGAAAAATAAAGCCGACTTCATGGCGCCGGTATAAGGTGAGTTCCTTCTCACCGGCATCATGAAGTTTTTTTTCACCAAAGTAAAGTTCCCCGCCGCTGGCCTCGTCCATACCCCCGACGATATTCAACAAGGTACTCTTCCCGGAACCGCTGGGGCCCAGGACTACTACCAGCTCACCGTTATTCAGGGTAAAATCGACCCCCCTCAGGGCATGGACGGTTACCTCCCCCATCTGGTAGCGTTTTTGCAGATCTTTAGCTACTATCAGTGGTGCCGTCATATCTTCACCTCACCCCTCTCCCCATTATGTTAAATGTATTTCTACAACCTTTTAAGTAGCAACTCCTTCCCTGATTATTTTAAAAATACCCAGGGACCTTTTCCGCAGCGCCTCCTCTGACCCCTGCTGATAATAATTCTTAAACGAGTGCAGCATTAGCTGATACAAAATATCTATAAGCAGGTCAGCATCAACATCTGCTTTAATGAAGCCCCGTTTTTTGTCCCGCTCCACCATATCTTTCATCATGACAAAACCTTCCGCAGAAAGATCCCGGAGCTTGCGGATAAATTCACTATCATCCAATTCCATCAACAGCATAATTTGATTATACTCCGGTTTTTCTTTAATCCACCGCATAGCAATCTCATATAAATGCATATAAACCGTAAAAAAATCGTCATCGTTCATAAATGCCTCTGCCTGTTTAAAGCGCTCCATTTTTTCCCTGCTTATTCCCGTGATCATATACAGATAGATATCTTCTTTATTTATAAAGTACTGGTAAAAACTGCCCCGGGATATTCCGGCATTCTTAACGATCTGGTTAATGGATGCCTCGCTGAAGCGCCGTTGGGAAAACTCCTGGACGGCGGCGGCAAAAATTCTCTTTTGTTTATCGGGATCTAAATTATAAAAAGTATCCTTAGGCATTGCACCACCCCCTAAAAAATGTTATCATAATTACTTTAATGTGACAATCCCGTCATATGACAAGTATGTCATTTATTTTAAAAAAAATTACGTATGTAAAATTATACTATACGTAACAGGAACGATAAGTTTTCCAAAATTTTTAAACCATAAGCTTTCCATTTGGAAAACTTATGGTTTAATTTTACACTATTTCTGGTTATAAGATGGGAAATTTATATTAAAAGTCGTTCCCTTTCCCAATTGACTCGTGACATCTATGCTACCGTCTTGTAACTGAACCAGCTTTTTCACAATCGCCAACCCCAGGCCGCTCCCTTTTTTCTGCAGGTAACCGCCGCGCTGGTTCTTCACCTGGTAAAACCTGTCCCAAATGTGCGGCAAGTCTTCGGGGGCTATACCAATACCATCATCCTCAATGGTCACTACCACTTCACCCTGGCGGACCTCCACCCCAACCCTGACGGTACCGTTCTCGGTGGCCAGGACGGCGTTCTTCAGCAAGTTCCTGATAATCTGTTCCATTCGGTCAACATCACCGAGCACGACCGCGTTTTCTGTTTTCTTCTCGAACAGGAGCGAGGTATTCTTGCTGCCGGCCATTGCCTCCATGGATATGACCACACCCTGGGTTAGAGTGGTCAAGTCTATCGGCAGTTTTTCCACGGTGGTATTGCCGCTTTCCAGACGGCTTAACGCCAATATGTCATCTACCAGCCTGGTGATATGAATCGTCTGAGTATAAATCGTATCCAAGTACCTGTTCAGCAAAGCTTCATCCTGAACCATACCGTCGCGGATAGCCTCTACTAACCCCTGAACAGAAGTTAGAGGGGTACGTAACTCGTGTGATACCTCCGCAAACAACTGGGCTCTCTCTTCTTCCACCCTGCGGCTTTCGGCATGCATCTCCCGCAGTCTCACCGCCAAGTGGCCGAGTTGGCCGGCAAGGGCGTTAATTTCCTCCATAGGCCACTCCTCGGTGTTTAAAACATAATTCTCCCGGTTAAACTCCGCCACGGTGGTAGCCAAACGGGAAATCGGCCTGGATATTGACAGGGCCAGATAAGCGGAAATAAACATAAAAATCACCAATATGGCCATGCCTCCGATAACCATATACAACCGCATTTTGTTTAAGGCATGGTTGAGATTAACTGGGTTTGTTTCCAGTAGAATGCCATTTTTGATGATGTCTTTGTTATCTTTGTTACCCATGGGGACAACGGCAACAAAAACGAGCTGACCCGTTTTCTGATCAACCGCCCGGGCAATCACGGTTTCACCCTTATTGAGCAATTCGACGAATTTTGCATCCACCTGGTTACCGGGCACCACTTCCTGCTGCGCTGAGGTGTCCATAATATTTCCTTGCCTATCAAAGATCGTAATCCTGGTATCGAAGATATCGGACAAAAATTGCAACATTTCCTGTCTACCCTGAGCCTGATCATTTGTTTGCCCGTCAGGTGGCACCACCCATGCCTGGTCATTTTGCCGCAGCAAGGCAAAATTTACCCGCTTGGCCTTGCGTAACAGATCCTGTTGGACCTGGTCATAGGCTATTTGTTTTACTACATAGCCGGAAAACGCCGTCAGAGCAATCAGACCGAAAACAAAGATGAGCACATTGGTAAACAGTATTCTGGTGTGAATATTTTTGTTTAATTGCTCCCTCAGCAAGCGCTTGAGTACAAGTAAAAACCTGCTTGCAGCACGGACTACAAAGTGAAGACTTTCTCTGCACTGTTGGAGATAAGAATTCACAATGTGGTCTCTCCCTCCTTGACAGGAGGCGTAAACTGGTATCCCACACCCCAGACAGTTGTCAGGTATTCATGGGGCAAGGATGCCAGCTTTGTCCTCAACCTGCGAATATGTACATCCACCGTACGGTGGTAACCGAAGTAATCACATTCCCAGACAGCCGTTAATAGTTCTTGCCTGGTGAAAACCCGCCGGGGATTCTGAGCCAGGTAATAGAGCAAATCGAATTCTCTGGGAGTAACTTCTGTTTCTTTACCGTCAACCAAAACACTCCTAATATCGGCCTGAATTTCCAGCCCCGGGTATTTCATTTTCCAGTTCGCTGACGTGTCAACCGGTTGGGTACGGCGCAATACCGCTTTTATTCTGGCTACAAGCTCCCTGGGGCTGAAAGGCTTGGCAACATAGTCATCAGCTCCCATTTCCAGTCCCAAAACACGGTCCGCTTCTTCTCCTTTAGCTGTAAGCATGATGATGGGAACCATGCGGATCTCCCTTAAATTGCGACATAACGTAAGCCCGTCCTTACCCGGAAGCATGATATCCAGTATTACGACATCGGGACTCTCCTGGTAGAATGCGGGCAGGACCAGATTACCGTTGTTTATCCCGATGGTTTCAAAACCTTCCCTTTCACCGTACAACTTGATAAGTTCCAGTACGGTTTGGTCGTCATCAACTACCAAAACCTTGCCCAAATACGGCATTATTTCCCCCCCCCCAGCGGTCTTTCAATTTTGTTTTTCGATGCCACGTGATCAAGTTCACATTGCTCATCCGGCATCTTCTTGATTTCCTATACCTATACTCAAAATTTTACCCGGTCATACCGGAGGTTGAGTATGATAAACGAATGCGACCCGCCAGGGGCACGGGTAATTTGGGCAGCAGCCGGTTAAGCAATCAACTGAGGAGTTATATTCAGCATATCATCCAGCAACTCAATTAAACATGAATGGTTGTTTACCGAGTGATTATATCACAACAAACTACCTGGAGCAACAGCACTACCTTCCTTGGTTTACGCCCCTCCCAGAGATTTTTAACATCATCCTTATCATATCCTTATTTGATTATAGGCAATTATAACCGAAGGTTGTTAACTAGCTTTTAAAAGAACTTTACAATGTATTGCGAAAATATTAATAAGTGTTAATAGCTGCTTTTAGGAATTTTAAATCTTGTAGCCTAAGGAATGACCATGGAAGATTTGCTAAAAACAAAAATATCCCCAACCCTGTTGTAAATAAAGGAAGGAAGCTATCTTGTAACAATTGTTTACAATTTTGTAAAACATGTTCATCCCTTAGAAAAGAATGCTTCATATTTTTTTATTATAATTGTCTTGTAAAGGAGGTAGACACAAAAGCGGACAAGCTTTTTTTGAATTCAGAAAGGATAGGATAAATGTGCAGTTTGCTATAGCGCTTATTTTTTTTGTTTTCATCTTAGGTGTTTATGAACAAATAAATCATAATAAAAACTTAAACCGGATCAATATTAGAATCAATATAAACGGCACAAGAGGAAAATCAACTGCAACAAGATTAATTACCGGTATTTTAAAGGAAGCGGGAGTTAAGGTTGTTGGAAAAACGACGGGAACCAGTGCGAGAATTATTTATTGGAACAAGGAAGAAGAACCAATCAAACGAGGCCGTCTAGGTCCCAATATTATAGAACAAAAAACTGTCGTTAAAAAAGCAGTCAAGCTTGGCGCATCTGCATTTGTAACAGAATGTATGGCCGTAAATCCCGATTACCAGATTATTTTTCAGGAAAAGCTTGTTAAAGCAAATATAGGCGTTATTGTTAACGTTCGTGAAGACCATATGGATGTGTGCGGCCCCACTTTGGATTTTATTGCAGAGTCCTTTACGGCTACAATACCAAAAAACGGAACCCTTATTATTGATGATAGCAGTTATAATGACTATTTTACAAAAGAAGCAAAGAAAAGAAACTGCCGGGTATTAATTGCAAATGAAAAAGAAATCCCGGATGGTTATTTAGAAAAATTTAAATATGTGATTTTTCCGGAAAACGTTGCTATTGCGCTGGCTGTTGCAAAAGCGCTAAACATTGACAAAGATACTGCGTTAAGGGGAATGTTAAACGCTAATCCTGATCCGGGAGCGTTAATGATCCATTCCTTAGACAACAAAAGCCCCACATATTTTGTCAATGGCTTTGCCGCCAATGATCCTAGATCCACACGAATGATTTGGGAGCATATAACAGCCCTTGGATATCCAACCAAAAATCCTATGGTAATTGTAAATTGCAGGCCTGATAGGGTTGACAGGACATTACAGTTAGCAGAAGAGGTCTTACCAAATTTGAACATTGATATTCTTGTTGCAATGGGTCAGACAGTAAATCCAATTACCGAAGGAGTAAATAGTAAAAAAATATCTCCCCGGAAATACATAAATGCTGAAGGTTTGTCTCCCCATGAAGTTTATGAAATAATTAAGGATTCTTTAATAAACAGAGTAACTTATGGCATTGGAAACATTCACGGTGGTGGCAATGAATTGGTTGAATTGATAATTCACGACTTCCCCACTGAAATAAGAACTCGCTTCAGCCCGGAAACAGGTCAAGTGCTGTCAAGTACCACAGGAAATTTAGCTATTAAAGGAGGGTAAATAATGCTTGTTACGACTATTACCATAGTTATAATTTTGGGTGTAATTTTGAGCTTGTTATTTACAGAAATTACCGGAATCTTACCTGCCGGTCTGGTTGTACCGGGATATTTAGTCTTACTTACAAAAATGCCCCAGGCTATATTTTTAACATTCTTAATTAGCATCTTGACTTATTTAATAGTTGTTTTCGGAGTGAGCAAAGTTACAATTCTATACGGCAAAAGAAAATTTGTCGCAATGATAGCAGTGGCAGTAGTGTTGCAGCTTACTATGTATGTAACATTGCCCATTGATTATGGTTTTATCTCCGGATTAGCAGCAGTTGGTATTATTGTGCCCGGATTAATAGCAAACACAATTCAGCGTCAAGGTATAGCAACAACATTTTTAAGCACCGGATTGCTGTGTGCAATGACTTATGGTGGCGCATTAATGTTAAAAGTCAATATATGAGAAAGGAGGTGTAAAATGAGCATTTTACACGAGCTAGTAATTTACAAACAAAACCTGAAAACATCGGAACCTATCAGAAAAAAAAGTAAGCCTGAAGCTGTTGAGGTTTTTAATTCACTAACATTGAAAGAAAAATGTCTTTATCTCGTTAAGATCAGCAAGAAAAATACCAGTTTTCAAGCACTTGTGCTCATGGGATTAACTCTGCTGATTATTACTGCGGATTATCTGTTCCTATGATTTTTCAAGAATATATAAAGGGGGTGACTACTATGTCTGCATCTTCTAGCGGATGATCTGTTACTGTGTTTATTTAAGAAAGGAGCAAGATAAGTTATGAAAAAACAATTTATCAAAATTCTGGCTTTAGTTGTAATACTTACATTTGGACTTGGCATAAGCGCATATGCTTTCACGGCAGGTTATGGTAGTTTTGCTGAACTAGCTGCAGCTGAAGACCCTTCCGACTATAACATTAAAACTAATGTTGTCGGAAGCAATACAACAATTTTAGCTATACACGGAGGCGGTATTGAAAGAGGCACTTCAGAATTAGTTGAGGCACTGGGCGGAACCGGTAAATATAACACTTATTTATTTGAAGGACAAAAAGCAGCTGATAATGGGAGCCTATTCATAAAGGCTATTAATTTTGACGAACCAAGAGCTGTTAGTTTAGTTAATAAGTCAGATTACACTGTTTCCGTTATCGGAGCTGCCGGCAATGACGAACTCACTTATGTTGGCGGTCAGAATAAGTTGCTGGCAGAATTGGTCAGATTACACCTTACTGCCAAAGGATATAATGTAAAAACTTTAAGTATTCCTGATCGCATTGCCGGGGTTATGAACAGCAATATAGTGAACAAGAATAAATTGTTTAATGACAATTATCAGCTTGGCGGCGTTCAGATCGCTGTTTCCAAAGGTTTAAGAGATAAACTCGCAACTGATTCCGGAGCCTTAAACAATTATTCAAGCGCCATCAATCAAGCGCTAAGCAAAAGCTGGCCAATAATTGTTAATCTCATGGATAAGGTCAATGCTGATAAAGGTCAAGGGTTTTTAAACAGGTTTAACCCTGAAAAGCCCAACTTCGACAAGAAAATCCAGAAAGCATTAAAAAAAGGCGCCAAGAATCCAAATGAATTAATTAAAAATGTTAAAGCAGTGTCAGAAGAGTAACCTGGAAAAATAAAATACTGTTTAAAAATAGGCTGGCCAAGCTACCTTTGTTAGCTTGGCCAGCCTTTATGTTTATTATGTTTACTTATTGTTGACTGCCTCACTTATTGCGAGAACATAACTATTCAAGTAATGCTTATTAGTCGACAAAAACTTTTTCCTTAAACCATTTGATATTTCTAACTGTACTCCTTGACTGTTTGCATTTTTATTCACTATGTTATCAGGCGACATACCGTTCAGCTCCTTCGGGGCATCTTTGGTAACAAAACCACACTTAGCGAGAGATTTTCTTATTCTGTTTGCTAATGCAATGTCCCGGCCTCCGATATATGTGAATTCTTCTTCCCCTTTACACCCGTGGATCGATAATGTAATTTTAGATTTAGAAACCATTTGCAGTGCAGCTGCTTCGGCGAATTCTTCTGAAGGAACATGTAGTGAAAAATTATCTGTGCTTTTTGAACCTAGAAATGAATAATAGTTGTAATTATTATGGGAAGCTAAAGCATAAGCTAATTCAGTAGTACCTTTTTCAATTTTTCCACCATGAATGGCCACAACTGCAACATTAGAATCTCTTACATTAGCTTCAATTAAATAATCAACATTCACACTTGTTTGAGCTTCCAATAATATTTTTAAATCATTAAGTTCATTTTTTTGTTCTTTTATTTTTTTATTTGCAATATCTAATTGTTTTTCCAGCGCTTTATGCCCATCTTCCAATTTTGCACTTTCGTATTTTATATAACCTGAATAACCTATCAGTAAAAAGAATACTAAAGCAAATACATTAATTATTGTAACATGCTTTCTTATATTCATCTCCTTCCTCCTCTGGTAGTAGAGAAGACCCTCACTTGAGGATCTTCCTGGTTACTTTAATCCGACTACTCATTGATCATTTTATAGCGTCTTGCCCCAACATATCGTGGGGTCCAATAACTATCTGAGATATTAAGATCACGCATTGCTACACCTTCAAATCTTGTTACGACGATAAACTGCCCATTTCCAATATACAATCCTGGTAGCAGTACCTCGCTGGATCCCTGGAAGAATAGAACATCTCCAATATTTAAATTTTCCCTTTCTATTTCAGTTCCTAAAGCCCATTGTTGAGATGAATACCTTGGCAGATCTATATTTAAACCTGCTTTCATAACGTATTGAATAAACCCGGAGTAATCAAAGCCTTCTTTGGTATTTCCTCCTGCCAAGTAACGTACACCCAGGGTTTTATATGCTTCTTCAACGACTTTAGAATCCAGCCTCAAACTAAGCGAGTCAAAGCGCTTTACTACTGCAAGGCGATTCAGCCAATATGGCCCTAAATAGCTGATTGTAGTCATACCTTCGTCGCCAGAGGCATGAATTATATAATTATTTCCTAAATAAATGGCAGCATGTGATTTTCCTTCCTGTAATTTTCCTTCCTGGGATTTTCCTGTAAAATAAATCACGTCTCCAGGACGCTTGTTTTTAAAATCGATAGTTTCGCCTACTTCACATTGCTTATAAGTTATGCGGGGCAAATAAACATTTTTAGCATCTCTAAAGACTGTCTGGACTAAATAAGAACAGTCAAAACCATCTATTGTATCGCCACCTAATAAATAAGGAGTTCCTATATAATTCATTGCTTCTCGAATAACTAAATTATCATGTTCCCTATAATTTTCAGGCCGAGAATAATATATATCAGCCGCCTTTAGTCGTTTTGCACCTACATATATACCTGACCAATACTCACTTTCAATATCCCTTTCCGCAACTCCTTTTGTAGTCTGAACTATAAACATACCATTTCCTTTATAAATACCAGGTATAAGACTGCTTCCCTGGAAAAACAGCAGGTCTCCTGGTTGAAGGTCTTCTTTAGAAATTGATTCGCCTACTTCATAGATCCTATCAGAAAATACAGATAGTTGTATGTCGAGAACGTCTTTAAAAACATAACGTACAAAATTAGTAGTGTTAAAGCCTTCGGTTGGTGAATTCCCTTCCGGATTATAGGGTGTTCCAAGCAAATCCATAGCCTTTTTCACAATTGGATTGTTTACTACACATTCCTCAATAATATTGTTAGTAAACCGTCTTACTCCTATGAACCTGGATTTCCAAAAATCGCTTGTTTCGAGATCTGCTACAGCAACCCCGTTAGTTGTAACAATAACAAAAATATCATTGTTTATATAAATTCCTGGTAATCGCACACTGCTACCTTGAAAGAACAGGACATCACCGGATTCAAGATTAGCCGTATCTACTTCCATACCTACTCGCCATTGTTCGTTCGATGTTCTGGGAAAATCAAGTTGGCTTATTTCACTAAAAACGTGTTGTATAAAGCCCGAATGATCAAAGCCATTTGGAGCATTACCTCCAAGTTTATAAGGAGATCCTACTAATTCAAGGGCTTTTACGGCTGCAGGATTTAATTTATCAGCTATATCTGTGTAGCGTCTTGCACCTTTATACCGGGTACTCCAATAGGAATGTTCTACTATATTACGGTTTACTACACCTTCATTAGTCGCTACGACGATAATGATATCATCACCTTTATATATTGCCGGTATTAGGTTTTTACTTCCAGTAAAGAAAAGAACATCTCCAGGCTGTATTTCACTATGTTCTATAGGTTTACCCAGTTTCCATAACTGTAAAGGCGATCCGGGCAGGACTATATTCTCTCCCTCCCCAAATATATACTGAATAAACCCGGTGCTATTGAATCCTTCCTCCGGTGTACTTCCCCCTTGTTCAAAGGGTTTGCCTAATAAACTTTCTGCAAGTAAAACCGTTTGAATCTCTTTCTCATTACTATAACCATAGGATGGGCTTGTAACAGTTAACAGGATCAATAGGATTAACCATACATCAACAATACCCCAAATAAAGCTTACAATCTGATTGTATGTTCCGTTGTTCATTGCCCCTGCTCCTCCTGCTTCTTTTTATACCTGGTTTTACGGTGATCTTGAGGCCTGGTGGCATCTTTAGGTATGGCCCACGCCCAACCAAGACGGAATACACCGTATATTTTTCCTTGCCTGCATAAGACCTGGACACGACGTTCAGTAAGGCCCCACTTTTCAGCAGCCTCTCTGGTTGTGATGTAGTCCATATGTTCACCTTCTAAGAATTTTGACGTATTGTCTATATTATAATCGGAGAAACGAAATATAGCAATGTTAATTTGGAAATTATTGAATTTTCATATGCAATATATAATGGCTACCATTATGATCCTGCTACGCTGTCAGTACTGATCTGCATATCTCCACCAGAACATGGTTCCCGCTAACCCGAATATGCTTGTTATAAATACAATAATTATGCTAACATTTTCAAGCACAGCAGCCCCGCTTCCTGAAACACCGCTTGCAATGGCGGGAATCGACCAGGGAAACAAATGACCATAACCGGCTGCAGCAACAATCTGTGCTAGCACAAGGGTAAATATCATAAAGCCTAGGGGTGAGAGATACCCTCGCCCAACACTGGCAAATAGTGCCACCGGAGTGGAAAGCAGGATTGTAAGCAGCGAACAGACAACAAAGACCTTTAGTCCCTGGGAAAGGGTCTCGTACGACCAGCCCGGTATATCCACAGCATTTCCTACAATTAACCCAAGCACGAATACGAATACTGAAAGCATCAGGCACCAAACAAAAACCAGAATGAATTTTGACATTACTATGCTATTCCGCGATATGGGCAGTGCAAGCAGATCCTTGATTGTCCTGTCCGAATACTCCCTCCCGAAAACCCAACTGGACACAAACCCAAAGATTATTAGACCGCCAATAGACACTGCCTGGGCAAGAAGATCAAAATAAGAAGGCCAACCGGCGGTCCCCGCAATCTGTGCCTTTGTGGAAATAAAGCCCATTCTCTGTGCCATTTCAGGGTCCTTCAGGATCAACATGAAAAACCCCCCTACCAAGGGTATGATCATAACTGCCAGCATGGTTATCAGTGTCACTTTTGAATGAAAGAACTTTTTGCTTTCCACCCAGCATGATATCAACGTTTTCTTCAATATATATTCCCTCCGGCTTCTTTGATGGTTCTTATGAAATAGCTTTCCAGATCCTCCCTCTCAACCTTAACCAAATTCGGAGGGTAACCTGCATTTACCAGGAGTGCAACAATACTCTCGGGGTCTTCTAAAGCATTCCTATCCTTTATTAATAAAACCGGCATACAATCAATGGGAGACCCATTTATGTTTTCCACCTCATACCCGGCTTTTGAAATAATTGACATCATTGCATCTCTTTTCTTTCCACCAATAACCAATGTTTTTTTAAGCTCTCTGTCGAACCCTTTGCCGTCCACCTCTTTAATAAGTTTACCCTGGTGTACTATTGCAATATTTGTTGCCAGCCTTGATATTTCATCCAACCTGTGGCTTGAAACCAGTATTGTTACGCCAAAATTCTTCGCCAAACCCTGCAAAAACTCGCGGACCTCTATTATACCTGCCGGGTCCAACCTATTGGTGGGCTCATCCAATATAAGAATTTTGGGCCTATGAATAAGGGCCTTTGCTATTCCAAGCCGCTGTGCATTTCCGGTGGAAAGATGTCCGGCTTTAGTAGACACATATTCACGCAGTTTTAGTTTATCAACAATCCATTCAATGCATTTGTTGTCACCAATGTCCCTGAGCCTACGGACTATATCCAGGTTTTCCTTTACCGTCAGCTCGGGATATGAATAGGGCGTTTCCACCATATATCCCACGTCATTCCAAAGGGCTGTACTGCCTGCGCTTACCTTTTTACCCTGCAGATAACACCGGCCCGATGTAGGGGATACCATTCCAAGCAGCATCCGTATTGTAGTGGTCTTTCCCGCACCGTTCGGGCCCAGGAATCCAAATATCTCGCCCCTTTTAACGCATAAATTCAGGCTGTCAACAGCACGTACCCTGCCATAAACCTTTGTTAATTTTATGGTGCTTACAACTTCATTCATTAGAGGAAGCTCCCTTTACTATCTGCTGTACAAGCCCTCTTATCAATAATTTGAGAACCCTGTCAAAATCTTTTTCTCCAATCTCCTTTATATGGAGCATACACATAAAAACAGCCCTTAATGAAGCAGCAATCACCCCTATATCGGTATCGTCCCTAATTTCTAATCTAGAGAATATTTTTTGTGCAAGTATGTCGTCAAAGGAATGATGCTTAATTATAAGCTCCCCAGGCAACTTTCTTATCAGATACTCAAACTCTTGATTCTTTATTATGTTCATTATAAAAGACTGACCTACATCATTATAGATTTTATAGATAAGCTCTGTGAAACCTTCAATGGTAACCGTATCTTTATCGAAAGCTCTTTCGATAACTTCCCCAATTATGGAATTTTGATAATCTTCAAAAACGGAGAAAAACAGAACCTCCTTTGAAGGGTAAAACTTATAAAACGCGCCTTTTGATATGCCTGTCATTTCAACCAATTGATCGATAGTAGTTTTCCTTACGCCAAACTTACCCAGGCATTCCTTTGCCGCATCCTTCAATCTTGCTCTTATGTATCGCTTTTCTTTCTCACTGAAGGCCTTAACCATAATATCCTCCTTACTATATGACTGTAATAGTATTTATAGTCATATAGTAAGGCAACAAAAAAAAATTGTCAATCAAAAAAGCCTTTAACTAGTGACAAATGCACACCCCTGGTAAAATTTGCACCCGGGGTGTGCAGATTCCTTTTATGCATTTTGTTTCTGAAAAAGAGTAATGACATGAGTTATTTGCTACGTAAAGGTCAATAGATTTAGGTCTATAAACGTTAACCCTTATCACTTTTGACTTTTACATGAAATTTTTTTGCCCGGTTCCTATCTACTTCATCAACAGTGATCACTGCCCCTGGCAAATCGATTATATCTCCTTTGGCGGGAATATCCCCTAGCAAACGAAGGATTAGGCGGCCAAGGGTATCAAAGCTTTCATAAGGCAGTTCTAAACGCATAAGCTGATTAATATCAGTAACCTTTGCCCTGGCACTGACTAAAAACTCTCTTTTGCCAATTTCCTTGACTAGCGGTGTAACTTCATCATATTCATCCCCTATTGTCCCAATAACAGTCTCAACCACATCCTCCAGAAAGGCCAAACCGGCGGTCCCACCAAATTCATCCAGAACAACAGCAATATGGATTTTTTCACGGCGGAATTCAGTTAATAAATCATTTATTGGCTTTGTGACGGGCACATAATAAGGCTTGCGCATAATATTCCCAATGCTTTCAATATCAATGCTATTATGATGTTTTAGCAGATCTTTGGCATACAGCATTCCTATAATATTATCCAGGGTGTCTTTATATACTGGGATTCTGGAATGAGCCGTATCCACAAAAACCTCCCAGGCCTGCTCCAGTGTAGTATCTATTGATATCCCTATTATATCGACCCTGTGTATCATTATATCCCTGACCAAGGTGTCGTTCAGATCAAAAACTTTGCTAATCATTTCTACTTCATCAGGCGCTATGGAACCCGTATTCTTTCCTAGCTCAATTAAAGTTCTGATTTCTTCTTCTGAGATGGTTATTCTGCTTATTTTTGCCTTGCTGCCGAGTATCTTCATAAGCAAACCTGTAATTATACCAAGCAGTTTTACAATAGGGTAAAATATTATTTCAATCCATCTTACTAGACGGGCAATTTTTAATGATAGACTTTCGCTATTAGCAGCAGCATATGTCTTGGGTGTTATTTCAGCAAAAACAAGTATGAATAAAGTTAAAACACTTACAGCAATACCAATTCCAGCTTGACCAAATAATCGAAGCGCAATGGATGTAGCCAATGCTGAAGCGGCAATATTTACAAGATTATTACCAACCAGTATTGTTGACAACAACTGACTTGGGTTTGCAATCATCTTCATGACTAAAGAAGCATTGTTTATGTTTTTCTTAACCAGGTGGTGGATTTTGAACCTGCTTAATGACATAAAAGAGGTTTCAGTGGCGGAGAAAAAAGCAGAAATAAACAATAAAATTATTAGAAGAAACCACTCCCAAAATGCTACCAATCCTATCCATCTCCTGAAAAAGGTTATTCCTCATAGTTTTTACCTTTTTCATAATTACGAAACATCTATTTAGACCGCTTGTTTAATACAAATCCAACAAAAAAATAAAAGGCTGTTCCAAAAAATGCTGCATTTACAGCTGCCCCTAAAAGAAAAGTGGAACCGAAAAAATCTAAAAAGCCAAAAATCTTTTCCTGAATATTTCCCAGTTTTAAAATTATAGAGTACTGGCTTATCACAAATTCTATGATGTTTTCTTTATCCGAAACCGGGGTCAGGATTAATCCTCCAATAACCAGGTTTAAAGCGTACATTAAGGGCACTAATGAACCGGTAACGAGGCTGGTTACAGCCGCACTAGCCCGGTTAGCCCTAAAAAGTAATGCCAGTACAAAGGCAAAAATAAATCCAATGCCTAGGGTAGGAAAAAAGTTAACGCCTATTCCAAGTGCACATCCCAGCTTAACTTTGTGTGGTCTTTCGTTAATATCTAGGGTCTGTTTCTCAATAGTATTATAGAATCGTCTTTTAACGCTATCCCATCTTACCAAAGCAACTTGTCCTCCCAGTGTAAAAAGTACAGCTATAAACGGCACGTGAGCATACCGAGCAAGCCTCCCCGTTTTCCTCTTCCTTTAAGGTTCATACTTTCCCGTAAGTATGAGAAACAATCGGTATGACCACGGATGAGATCTATTGAAATGGTAGCCTTTATATTTGTTCACCTCACAATGTATAATTTACACCACATTACTATGTCTGTCAATGTAATTTGCTAAAAATATTCCCCCGCCGTAAGCGTAAAATAACCCTACCAAAAAACTACCCAGGTGGGGGAATAATCAAACTATTTATTCATTCGGCAGGCATCAGGCAGAGCAGTTGACCAGGGCAACAACCGGTCCAGGACCTCATGATCAGCAATATCTGAGTTGGGCATTTCCTCAATCTGTCCGCTTATTTCTACCGGCAGCCACTGGGTTGACTTCATGAAAGGTGCAGTTTCTTTGGGGGTTTTATATTTGCGCAGCCAGTACCATAACCGTTCGGGGTTTACATCATTGGCCGCACACCACTCTGTGACGCTTTGTCCGCTGGCTCGGTATTTAGCGATTCGTTGCTCCCATTCTTTTTGCCGTTCGGCTCTGGTCATGAAAAATAATCCTCCTCTTTATGGTTTCTGAGGAAGATTATCTTATATTTTCAGGGATTAAACCAGGTGGGGAGTATTTGACGCTTACAAACCTGCCGCTCTACATCATTCTTTTCATACACCCTTACTGCTAATGCAACTGCCTGTTCCCTTGTACTGGAAGCCTTTGGCGCGGGGGTGTGCCTACTTTTTGGCCCGATTTTATACCATGGTCATCTTTTGTTTCGCCCGCATATAGGATTTTACTGCCATGAATAGAATGATAAGATTAAACACCATTAGTATTATCCATAATCCTGTTATAGGCATCCAAACCCATTGGTTAATTTGGTCATATATGTATGACAAGCAAAGAAATAGTTGAATTGCTCCTAACACTAGCCAATACGCTATGGTTTTCAAATTATTCTTCAATAGGCGCCTGGCACTGGCCAGGTGTTCTTTTTTATCTGTGTACATTTTAGGTGCCGGTTCTCCTGGAGAGTATTGTTTGCTCCATAGTATCAGCCTGCCAAACTGCAGCCTGGAATCATACAGCAAATCAAAACCCGCCTTGAGATGAATATCGAAGTACCCCTCGTTAATGCTCTGCTGGGTGTCAAAAAAATATTTTAGATGCTTTGGCTCAGTTTTTTCAAAGAAAAAGGAGTTGTTGCGAATATGCTTCAGTAAAAGCCCTTTGCCAGCCTGGGTTTCTAACCAATCCATAGTTTGCTCCAGATTGTAAATCCAAAATAACTTCTTTTTTTTAATTAATCCTGATAGATCATTGGGGATTTGAACCCATTGATTAGGGAGATCCACCAGGGTAGGGTCAACACTGAAGCCACTGGCAGCAGAAAAGTGCTTTAATGACTTTCTGGTCTTAATAAACGTATAAATGACCCATGTCAAAAAGGAGATATTTAATATCATAAGAAAGTACGGAAAATAATCTAATATTGGATAAGGTGCCGGCACGTATTCTGCCTTTCCACTACCCCATATAGCAGTAGCTGTTATTCCGGTGGAAATCAGTAGAAATACCCCGATAAAGCCTAATAATATAACTGATAATTGTGCCAGGGAGCGAGTTTTAGCTATAACCCCGTCTCGTTGGGGAAAAAAGGTAACTTCAGTGTCTTTATTGGCATAAATCACCCACTGTCTGCCGGTTGCAACCGCCCCCCAGCCGCATCCTGTCAATGTTTGGCTCAACCCCCTGCCATCTTTATCATAATCTATCCGATAGATAATCTTCCGGGGTTCAGCTTCTATAAAAGTAAATACTCTTTTCCTAAAATTAGCCGCTTGGAGCAAAAGGCCGGAAGCTGCCATATCAGCAAGCCATTGTTCAGTAGCTATTACATCATAACTCCAAAAGGGCCTAAATACCCGTTTAGCCATGAAAGTTCACCTCCAGGGCTTTAGCATTGGCATACAGTTTGCCAATGCGGGCAATTTCCGCGCGGATCAGTTCTTTACCTATAGGAGTAATTTCGTAGATAGTTTTGCGTTGGTCGTCGGCATAAACTGTGATAATGTTATCCTTTTGCATTTTAGACAGCGTGCCATAAACAGTGCCGGAGCCAAGTTTAATCCTGCCTTCGGTTAGTTCCTCTACGAACTTAATTATTCCATAGCCGTGCCGGGGCTCTGATAAGGAAAGCAAAATATAGAAGGCGGTTTCCGTCATGGGCATATAAGCTTTCTTCACTTTCTCAGCATTCATTTCTCACCCGCCTCCCGAATTATAGGTCACAGTATGACTGTCACATCTTGACTATATCACACCAAGACATAAAAGGCAATCGCTTCATTTACATAACACCATAGCTATTATAACCCCTTCTAATTTTTGCTAAATTGTGTGCACACCCTCAAACCCAAAATACACACCCCTATTAAAATTTGCACCCGGGGTGTGCATACTTTTTGGCACATTGTATCAAAATTTGAGTTTATAAGCGATATTCGTAGCCCCGTGCTTTTTGGAGCTTCAAAAAAATATGCAGAGTTGTTTAAGATAGATTGTGTCAGGGTTACACTAGCCCAATCAGCTTGACAAACAGCATGAGTTCCTCTTTCTCATGCAGGTTTAGTTTTTCCATCAGGTTCTCTCTGTGCTTATCCACAGTTTTTGGTCTTATGTTCAGGATTTCTGCAATTATCTTACGGCCGAGGCCCTTGGCCAACAGCTTAAAAACTTCTTTTTCTCTAGCAGTAAGCTTATTGTATACCGCCAAGCGCTTGAGGAAAGTAATATCCTCAAAAGTTATAATAACCTGAAACGGCCTGTCTTCACCGGGCATAAACTGCGGCACCGCATTGACATTTAGCCAAATATAATGGTCTGTTTTTGGTGACAAGAATCCAATGACCACATTGTGCATTGCTTTACCCGTGCGAAAGGCTACCATGGAGGGGTGCGTTTCCCCCGGGAAATCAGTTCCGTCCTCATGGATAGTCTTCCAGTGAAGGTCTGTCGGTGTTCTTGCCCGCATTTGATCTAACGTTAGACCCAGAATACGTTCAGCTGCTGGGTTAGCTGATATGATTTTTCTACTCTGCCCATAAAGCACAACACCTTGTACCATGTTTTCAAATAAGGTGCGGTATTTTCGCTCGCTTTCCCGCAGCAATTCTTCCGCCTGTTTTTGTGCCGTGATATCTATCAGGGCGGTGAGGCATTCTTGCCCATCCTTGCGTATTCTGGCCTCAACATGGACAAAAATCGTACCACCTCCCTTTTTTTGCAGTCTAATTACAGAGGTTCCCTGGGAGTGGCTATTGAATATTTTTGCCAGGAAGGCGGTAAACACAGGCCGAGAATCAGCAGCGATGAACCGTAAAAAGTGCTGGTTCACTAGCCGGGAGCGGTCTACCTCAAGCATACGGGCCCCGGTCAAGTTAACTTGCAGAATCAAGCCGCTTATGTTTAAGGTGAAATAGCCTACGGGAGCAAAATCATAGAGGTCGGTGTACTGGACAAGAAATGACTCCAGCTCTGAGCGTGCCTGGTGCAGCTCCTCGTTTTGCATCTCCAGTTCAATTTGGTGCACCTCCAGTTCGTGGACGATTCGCTGCAATTCTGCTAGTGACGCAGGAGCGGTTACCTTTTGCATATGTCTTTGTAATCGTTTCTCTGCCCGGCGGCGCAGTTCTTCTACCGAATTGATTTTGTCCCCGCTCATGGCGTTACCTCCGGTAACTCGTCAGATTTCATGGTTTCATTTGAATCTTCCTTCTTATTTTTCTACTTTTTCTGCTGAATTTCTGACTGCAGTCTCTTCTTGGTTTTGTTCAGCTCCGTTTCTTTATTGGTTATACGTTTTTTTAAACCAACTTGGGTTTGTCGCAAAGCGGCTTCCAGTTCTTTAAAGGCAGTGATGTCTGTAAAGGTAAGTACCAAACCGTCAATTTTATTTTCAAGCGTGCGATAAGGCATGATACGTACTGTACACCAGCGCCCGTTGCTGGTAGTGACCTCTTTTTCCACAAATACCAGTGTCCGCAGCACTTCTTCGGCATCTTTGGCCAGCCCAGGGTAAACTAGGATAGATACAATGTCAGTGATTGGCCGCCCCACATCACCCGATATCAGTTTGAAGATTTTGGCTGTCCGGGCAGTAAAACGCCGCACACAAAGAGCATTATCCAGAAATAAGGTGGCAATGTCAGTACTTTCAAGCAGATTTTTCATGTCGTTATTTGCTCGAAACAGTTCATCTACTTTCGTTTGCAGTTCGTAGTTAAGCGTCTGCAATTCTTCGTTTGAAGACTGCAGCTCTTCCTTGGACGTGGTCATTTCCTCATTGAAGGACTGCAGTTCCTCGTTGGTGGATTGCAATTCCTCATAGGCTGATAAGAGCTCTTCCTGGGAGGATTGCATCTCTTGGCGAACACTATGCAACTCCTGGAGAGATTGCTGCAGCTCTAACTCCAGTTCCGCTACACGATTTCTGTGGGCAGGGGGGCGACTGGTTTTGCCCGTTTTTTTCTTTACAGGTACCCTTATATCTGTAAAGACAATCATGACCAGGTGCCGCAACATTTCAGGCTTTTTAAGCGGCTCGATGGTAATATCTACTACCTGCTTTTCAGCGTCGGCCGCGGTTCCTATTTTCACGTTTTTCAGTATTATGGTACTATTTTGACTGACTGCTTTCTGAAAGGCTCTGCTAAGCTTGTAGCACAGGCTTTTATGGGTCATGACAAAAATGTTCCAGTTAGCCTTGCCAGCTGCCGGCTCCAGGTATCTGCCAACCCGTCCACTGGTATAGAGAACATCTCCCATTTCGTTGACCAGCACGACGGCAGGAGAGTAGCGCTGCAGGGTCAACTGGTTGGCCATATTTTCCAGGTTTAGGGCATGCTTCCACCTCTTGCTCAAAGCTTTATCAGCACCCGGCTCACCGGGTGGAAAGCGGAACCCTGGCGAGGGGAATTGGAATAGTTCTTTATGCTGCGTAGATTCCAGTCGCCTGTAGAGCCGGGATTTCCCCTTCAAAGACTCGAAAAGATCGGTTAAAACACCGATTGATTCCGCGCTACCCAGAAACAGGAACCCGTCTTGATTTAAGCTGTGGTGAAAGAGAACCAGAAGCTTTTTTTGAGTCTCTTGAGTCAGGTAGATGAGCAGGTTGCGGCAGCTTATGATATCGATCCTGGTGAAAGGTGGGTCCATGATAATATTCTGGGGGGCAAAAACTACCATATCACGGATCTCTTTCCTTACCCGGTAACCGCCTTCATCTTTAATGAAAAAGCGGCGCAACCGTTCCGGGGAAACATCTGCAATAATGTTGTCTGTATAGAAACCCCGGCGGGCCTTTTCAATGGCGTCTCGATCAAGGTCGGTGGCAAAGATCTGAAGCGAAAAGTTGGCGGTTGGTTTAGCGTATCCAACGCCTCTTTAAAAATAATGGCCAGGGAATAAGCTTCCTCCCCTGTCGAGCAGCCAGCCACCCACGCCCGCAGCGGTTGATCAGGCGTGCGCGTGGTAAATAACTCCAGAATTGCCTGTTCTTTCAATTGCTCCCACGTCTCCGGATCGCGGAAAAGGCTGGTCACTCCGATTAAGAGCTCCTTGAACAAAACCTGCAGTTCCTGGGGATTTTCCTGCAGGAATCGGATATAGGTTGCAAGATCCTTAATCTGGTGGATACCCAACCGTCGCACAATACGGCGGTAGACAGTGGTTTTCTTGTAGAGGGAAAAATCGTGGCCCGTTTGAGAGCGCAGCAGGATGACAATTTTTTCAATAATATTGTTGTCTTTGTCTGCCAGCCCCTGCTCTAAACCGCCGATCAAGGGCTTGTGTTTAAGATAAGCAATCGCTTTAAAGATCAGCTCCTCCGCCGGGGCCACCACGTCAACTAAGCCCGTGTTGATAGCGCTTTGGGGCATGCTATCGAATTTTGCCGAGGCTGGTTCTTGGACTAAGACCATGCCTCCTTTTTCCTTAATGGCCTTGAGGCCCAACGTACCATCTGTCCCCATTCCTGAGAGGATAACTGCGATGGCTCGCCCCCCCCGATCTTCGGCCAAGGAACGAAATAAGTAATCAATGGGCAAACGAAGACCGCGCGGCGCTACCGGCTCGAAAAGGTGCAGCGCCCCGTGGAAGAGAGACATGTCCTTGTTTGGCGGGATAATATAGACGCAATTCGGCTGGACGACAGTTTGTCCCTGGGCTTGAAAAACCGGCATGGATGTAACACGTTTAAGCATCTCCACCATGGTACTTTCCCGCGTCGGGTCCAGATGCTGAACCACAATAAAAGCCATACCGCTTTTTTCCGGAGCACTCCCCAGGAAGAGTTCCAGGGCTTTCAACCCTCCAGCTGAAGCGCCGATACCGATAACGGGAGTGTCTGAATCCAGCGTCTCTGCTTTCGTGGTGCTAAATTGTTCACTGTTAAAAAAACCCTTATCTTTCATTTTTATCGTTCCTTTTATTGTTATCCAAAGAATAATTTGCATTTTCCAGGATTTCCTGAGAATCTACATTATCTTTATATAAAACCGGCCTTTGTAAAATCAGTTTATTTTTAACTTCGACAATATTCCTTTTTATTCCTGCTTCTGGATATAGCATTTTTTGAACTACTGGAAAAAATACTGCCTTTACGGTCACAGTGATCCCTCTTAAGCATTTTCATAATATCATTGCTTCCCAATAGAAATGCGATTGCTTTATAAAATAAGCAATCGCACGCTTTCTCTCAGCACCTGTTTTGTTTCACCAAAGCTGCCCAGAAGTTCATCGTAGGCTCGTTAAGTTAAAACATACTCATAGTAACCGCTCCAACAACTCCTACCACAATATTGCCGACCAGCCCAAAACCTTTTCCCTTTACCACCATGCCCGCTAGCCAACCGACAATTACACCCACAATTAGCCAAGCAAATATCCCCATTTTAATCTCTTCCCTTATCTGGTGAATTTCTTTAGATCTTGAATAAGTGTTAAATTACCGATTAATTAAAGAAGATTGATATAACACCATTATTATTCTTAACATTTATATTAGCAAACAGCATACTAAGAAATCTATTAGCAATTTTCTAATTTACCGTTTTGCATACTTGTAAACATATTTAATAACTCATCCAGTTTCCGGCTTTCAAGCAAAATTTTATCATCAGTCAAAAAAACATTGTTCTCATATAACTCGTTAATATCCGCTCTCTTTTTTTCGATTTGCCTTAAGAGTATTTTTGAGTCCAATGAACACACATCCTTTAAGAAAAACCAACTCGTGATTTCCGCAATCAGGTGCATTCCACTTTATATTGTTTGAAGACGTTGCCCCATCCCATCTAGCGACCAAAGGCAACGCCCACATAACAGCCCATAGCTTCATCATCCACAAATACATCGATGAAAAGGACATTCCGGGTAAGTTTTAGTTTTTTACATGTGATTCCCGACTTTGCCGGTATGTTTCACCGTTATTTTTCTTTTCCACGGGATGGGTAATCCCCATGACAGAGTGCTTAGAAATCTATTACACTCTGACCATTGACAAACCACATTTTGGGCACTTCATATCAGTGCAAGGCACTGCAAATCGATGCGGTACTTTTGTTTTACACTTCGGACATTCACAAAAGCCTCCCGGACCTGCACTTGAAGGACCGCCCATTCTTCCTCCACCTTGCCCTCTTTTAGATTGCCGGCCTTGACCGCTACCTGGGCCAGCTGGACCTGTTCCGTCTCCTCTTGGCATTAAAATCATCTCCTTTCTGTCAAATTATACTCTGACCATTGACAAACCACATTTTGGGCACTTCATATCACTCTAACGACTTTCCTGTTAACGACTTGTTTAGTCATCTGGATCCCCCTTTGCCGTTTAGTTATCTCGTCGCCCGCAATAGTTCCACCTGGTCATACTCAAACGCTTCCCATTTAATAAAAACATCGCGAAAGAGCCCGAAGAAGCCCATAGGCGGTCCAACTAGAAGTCTTTTTATACTGCATGTTATAGTATCAAAGGGTATGCTCAGAATACTATTAGCATTTTCTGATTATTTTCTGGGTTTTATTTGTATTGCCAATGGGGAAAGCACTGTGTTATAAGGATTTTAAAACAGCATCGTCCAGTTAATAATTTTAATCATTTTTTCTCGATCAATATCTTCCCGGAATTTGGTCCAATCAATATTTTGGTAACCTCTTTCCAAACCGCTGGCAACGCTGGTACCAAGAAAATGAAGCAAAAAGTAGGGCTAATGCCCATATCCAAATTTAATGTGGTCTTTGAATTTCACGATATATAACTTTATTGTATTTCCCCATTCTTACCTACCTTCCATTTTATTACAATTTTAATTTAGCTATCCGTAAGCGTAAAATAACCCCACCAAAAACCTACCCAGGTGGGGGAACAATTAAACTATTTATTCAGCGCGTTTTTCCGCCGGTAATGCTTTGCTATACTAAATTTAGATACTCTCGCCTTCCATCAACAACGGCATATATTGTCACTGTCTTTTCTCCCTCATTGATTTTATAAAAAACTAGATGGCGTTCCACGACAAGAACACTATAACCCTGTCTGCGCAAAATTGCATATCTTGGAATACTGCCCGATGCTGGAAAATCTTCCAGTCTTCTAATGGCAGTTTCAATTTTGTCCAGATATTTTAAAGCAATATCCACGCTCCCAGAATCATCGGCAATATAAAAAATGATCTCTCTAAGCTGCTCATCTGCCTTATCGGTTCTTATGATTTTGTATTTCATCCATCCTGCCTTTCCCGTAAGGCTGAACGGATATCCTCAAACGTATTCTGCATTGGCGCAACCCTTCCATTTTTTACATCTTCCTCTGCTTCTGCCAGGGTACGCAGGAGTTCCAATTCGGATTTCATTTGGTAATAATCCTGTAATCCCAGCACAGCCGTATCTCCGCGTCCATTCACCGTAATAATGACAGCTTCCCTTGATTCACGACACTGCTTAGAGATCTCATTATAATGATTTCTTAAATCAGCTGATGGCCTGATGGTTTCTCCCACTAAAAACACCCACTTTCTAGAGCAATGCTTATAGTCATACCATATCATAATTTGCCTACATGATCAATGGTTTATTCATCTATATCTACGCTAAAAACGTAAATATAATCATTAAGTAGCTCCCTTTACATCATTAACGCTTGAAACAGCCTTTTTATTGCATAAATAAAAATATTAATGCTGCATCAACACTACGTTTATTAGATCTAATTCGATTTTTCAATTAAAACCATTATCTCATAAATCACAAAAAAATGTCCTGCTGAAAAACACGAAAAGCCCTTATTATAAGGGCTTCCTTATTGTATGATGCCTTTCTCTCTCTCATCACCACCGGGATGATAAACTAACTTTAAAACTGGAACAAAATTTGGGGGCAGACCAACAAGTCTCCGATTAAGCAGCAGAAGAAGTATTATTTACACCCTGAAACCATGCCTTTATACAACCTTTCAGCATCTTCCCTCCGGCACAATTCCGTTCCCGGCGTCATGACAGCTGCCGTGCCGGCTGCCACGCCGAAGAGGATGGATTCCCTGAGCGGCTTACCCCGGGCAAGGCTTAAGACGATACCGGCCACCATGCTGTCTCCGGCCCCAACCTTACTGACAATCGGCACGGTCAGCGGCAGGATGTGTTCAGCAATCTCTTCCGAAACCATCAAGGCACCTGCTGCGCCGAGGGAAATGACCAGCACTTCGCACCGGGCGCTCCTGACCATCTTTTGGGCCTCCGCCTTGATCTGTGATTCCTCTGTGATATCCTCGCCGACCAACTCCCTAAATTCACGAACATTGGGCTTGATCAGATACACTCCATCCTGGATGGCCTTCTCCAGGGCTTCCCCCGAAGCGTCGATGATCGTTTTAGCCCCCTTGTTCTTTCCAACCCGCGCCACCTGTGCAAAAAAGTCAGCGGGCACACCCGGAGGAAGGCTCCCGCTAGCCACCAGATAATCTGGTGAAGGCTCTATGGCCGATAATTCATGAAGGAATTGTTCCCATTCTTTTTTCTGAAACTCCGGGCCCGGCATTCCAAAGCGATACTGCTGACCGGTGGATTCCTCTAAAATCACCAGATTCTCCCGGACCGATCCCTCAATGGGAAGCGGTCGATGAGCCAGGCCTTCTTCATTCAGGAGTTCTTGAAGTCTTTGTCCTGTCAGTCCTCCTGTGGGATAAAGGAGCGTAGCTTCCCCTCCCAGCTTTTTTATGGCCCGGGAGACATTCACCCCGCCCCCTCCTGGCTCAAAACGAGGCCGTTTGCAATAGAGTTTTCGCTCGGCCACGACATGCGCAACACTTGAACTCTTGTCGATCGCTGGATTTATTGATATTGTCACGATAGTTTTCATGTACAGCCCTCCCGACTTACAGGAAATATAATATTTAAAGGTCCATTTGCCAGCACAAAATGCTTGTTCTTGATCCAAAGGCTCTAATTCAGGTTTTACCATTTCTGTGTAAAGCTTTGCAGCAAGGCCCGTATTAGAAAAGGTGAGGGGATACCGTGATTTGTTTAATTGCCCGCCAGCTTATTTGCAAAAAACTTTTCTACCTCGACTATAAGGAATATTAATAAGCCCCCAAGTAAAACAAGCAACCAATGTAAACCGTTAATCGGGGTTGTGCCAAAGAGAGTATTCATGAAAGGAGCGTAAGTAAATAACAACTGGAACAGGATCAGTACTCCAACGGCTAAAAACGTATATTTGTTATCAAAGAAACCCCTGCTTAGACTGGGTCCAAGTATCTTTCGGCAATTAAATAAGTAGAATAACTGTCCGGAAACAAGCATATTTACGGCAAGCGTGCGGGAAAGATCAATGTTTTGTCCACCCGTGTAGTGGAACCAAAAAGCGGCGAGGCTTATGCCACCGATCAGTAACGAGACAAAGGCAATACGCCAGATAAAGTAACCGCCTAGTATAGGTTCATCCGGCAGGCGGGGGGGTTGGGTCATTATTCTTTTTTCCATGGGTTCTATGGCCAGTGTCAGGGCCAGCGTGACAGCAGTTACCATGTTCACCCAAAGGATTTGTACCGGTGTGATGGGCAGAGTAGCACCCATCAACACTGCTGCCATCAGGACAAATGCCTCTGCTCCATTAGTGGGAAGAATAAAAAGGATGGTTTTTTTGATGTTTTGGTAAACGGTTCTTCCTTCTTCCACAGCATTAACAATAGAGGCAAAATTGTCGTCCGTTAATATCATTTCTGAGGCATCTTTCGTAACCTCTGTCCCTTTAATGCCCATGGCAATACCGATATTTGAACGTTTCAGAGCAGGCGCATCATTGACACCGTCACCGGTCATGGCACAGAGCAAGTTGTTGGCCTGCAGGGCTTTTACCAGCCGCAACTTATGCACCGGGTCAGTTCTGGCAAAAACATCGTTGCCCATGGCAACCTCAGCAAGCTCGCTGTCATCCATGCTTTCAATTTCCGAGCCCGTTACGGCCTTTTTACCTTTGCCGATTCCCAGCTTTTCCGCGATTGCCTGTGCCGTAATGGCATGATCACCTGTAATCATAATGACCCGTATACCGGCCCCTTTGCATTCCTCGACAGCCGCAACGACTTCATCACGTGGCGGATCAATAATTCCCATTAACCCGAGAAATACGAGCTCATTCTTTACATCACTCTCTTTCAGGCCGGTCATTGCCTCATCCGCTTCCCTGTATGCCGCGGCAATTACTCTTTCGCCCCGCTCTGCCATGGACTTAATTTTTTCTTCCCAGAAAGGGAGAGCAAGCTCTTTGTTTCCATCACCTGTAAACTGAAAGGGGCACATCTCCAAAAGTCTTTCCGGTGCCCCTTTGGCATAGATAAAGCGCCTGTTCTCATATTTATTTAAAGTGGCACTATATTTCCGCTCCGATGCAAACGGTATGGAGTCAAGACGCCGGGGATTGAAATCCTGGAAGCCGGCCTTGTATGCCAGCGTCATTAATGAGCCTTCGGTCGGTGTTCCCTCAAGCTTCCAAAGACCGTTTTCTCCCTCATACACGTTTGCTTCATTGCAGGTACGGATGCATTGTATCAGCCGCTTCAGAACGGTCTCTCCCTTAACGTCGACCTCCGCTTCCCCTTTACATATCTTCCCTTCCGGTTTGTACCCCGACCCGCTTATTTCGTAAATTTGATCGGCTGTAATGACCGTTTTTGCCGTCATTTCATTGCGCGTAAGCGTTCCCGTTTTATCTGAACAAATCACATTCACTGAGCCAAGCGTTTCCACGGAAGGTAATCTTCGAATAATGGCGTTACGCCTGGCCATGCGCTGTACGCCAATGGCTAAGGCAATGGTGATAATAGCCGGCAGTCCCTCAGGTATTGCTGCCACCACAAGGCTGATCACCATCATAAACAGTTCCATAAGCGTATAATCTCTAAGAAAAAAACCAAAGGCAAAAAACACTGCTGCCAGTGCCAGGATGAATACGGACAGCAATTTCCCGAAACGATCCATTTTTTGCAGCAGGGGTGTGGTCAACGCTTCAACTTCGGAAATCATACGTGAAATTTTGCCAATTTCCGTATCTGCCCCGGTGGCAACCACTACAACCGTTCCTTCTCCCGCTGTAACCATGGTACCCGAATATGTTATGTTTTTCCGGTCGCCAAGCACAGCGTCAGCGGCGACTACATCCGGGGTTTTATTTACATCTGTGGATTCGCCTGTAAGGGGCGCTTCTTCCAAGCGGAGGTTTTTCGTTTTAAGGATGCGGGCATCTGCAGGAACCTTGTCACCTGACTTGAGAATAACAATATCACCGGGCACGATATTTTCCGCATTTATTGTTTGACGGGCACAATCCCTGATTACCACTGCCTGCAAAGTAAGCATTTTCTTAATACTTTCGATTGCTTCCGCTGCCTTGCCCTCCTGGATAAAGCCGATCAGGGCATTAATGAACACAACAGCAATGATTATTGCTGCGTCAATCCAGTAACCCAGAAGGGAAGTAACCAGGGCTGCCCCCATTAACAGCAGCATCAACACATTATTAAACTGGGTAAGAAAACGCATTAATGTGCTTGTCTTTTTTGGATCAGGAATTTTGTTCTTGCCGTATTTATTAAGGCGTATCGCTGCTTCATCAGCTGTCAAGCCTTCCTCCACTGAGGTTCCCAGCTTCTTTACAACAGCTTCCCCGTCCATGCTATGCCACTTGGCCTTTTTCTCTTTGGTTATATCTGTTTCTGACATAGTTTCAAAGTTGACTCCTTTTTTACTTGGTTCCTTCAGTGCCGGATATCTCAACCTGGGTTAACCTGCCTATCTTTATGATGTTTCCAAAATTATCTCAATGGACGACAAATGATTCGGAGCCTCGATCTTTGAAGTGGTTTCTTCACCGGCACAAATATAGTCATGCCCGGTACCATCCATGCCGATGCGCGTTACTGCTCCGCTCAGCAGAGAATCCTCTGTCATAAAAGAAATGGCCAGCTTGTTCATTACCACCAACGCCTGAGAATAAGCGGCTACTCCCTTGAATGCCTTTTTCTGCCCGGGGCTGGGGCTTTTCAAGACAGTATGAAAGGTCGTGACCACCGGTTTTTCTAAATGCTTTAAAAACAATTTGATATAGATCCCATCGGGTCCTCCAAAAAGACCATACTCGTGCTGCAGGGATACCACGTCAACCTCGGAGGAGTTAATTATCCTGGCAGCCTTGTAGTAATCATTCAGGTTGTCCTGCTCGATCTCATCAATAACTTGGGAGGGATAATCATAGCGCCCATTATTATTCATGGCAATAAAGGAAGCCGTATCAGGTCCCATATTTTTTTCAAGAGCTTGGCTTAGGTGGGTCGAAAAAGTCGCGATCCCGCATTTTCGAGGCAGGCAACTGCTGACAAAAGCAATCTGTGCATCCCAACTTGCAACTTTACCTTTCTTACTTTGAGGAGAAAACATAGGGCATGCCTCCTTCCTAATAGATTCCGGATCCAGTTCATATTTGAACTTGTCAGCATAATACCAAAAAGAGTTCTTAGAAATCTATTAGGAATATTCTAATTTTTTTGTAATTTAAACCCCCATATAAGAAAAAACCCCGCAAAGCCGGCATTAAAACCAGCTCTGCGGGTATCTCATGAAGTCAACCCAGTGGCTGCCGGAGAAATAAACGGACAGTCACCGGAGCAGGACAGCAAGGACTCGCCCGGAGGGTTTTCCGGGGCAATCCAGCCAAGCTGCGTATATTCACTCTTTCCAATATAATAGAATAAATATATAATAACTACTAGTAATACATTAAATCTTTTTAGGTTATGAGTTATAAGTTTACCTTTAAAATTGTTTTCGTCAATGCCAAACATCCCAAACCGATTCGGTGGTATATGATCATTAGTTTTTATATGGGAATGAGATTATGTCCATGCAGAGTTCTACAAATTTTGTCGTGGAAACAGCCTTATTAGGGCAAGGATTGGTATCTGTCAGCAGCAAGCAGATAAAAGAGCTATGGCCAGATGATGCACTTGTAACCTGGTTGCAAAAAGGACGCATTATTCTAGGTTCAATAGAGGATTTTCTTGGTTATAAAGATCAAACTAAATTCTGGCGAAGAATAGACGGGTTGAACCTATATGAAGGTATTAAAGAGGGGGTTAATGGGTTCCTCACCGCCTCAGCTGCCATAACAGTTGCCCGGGATGTAGAATGCCCGATAGTTGTAAGCGCAGGCATAGGAGGAATTGGAGATATTATTGAGGAACGCCTTTGCTATGACCTTCCTGCCTTGGCGAAAACAGAAATAACTCTGGTGGCGACCTCGCCCAAAGATATGCTGGATATTCCTGGGACTATAGGCTGGCTGCATAACAATAGGGTAAAAACATTTGGGGTCGGTACAAAGTTTTGTGATGGTTACGTGTTCGTGAGGCATGAAACGCAACTTAAACAGGCCTTAAGCAATGAAGAGTTAGGCTCAATAGTTCGGGGGCATAATCTGATTTTAAATCCAATTCCTCATGAAAAGAGGCTCCAAGAATCAGACTATTTAGGCGAAGCAATTAAGGCAGGCAAGCTTGCGGAACAAAACGGTAGGCATTACCATCCAGCGGCTAATCGGCGACTGGATGATCTAAGCCAAGGTAGGTCTTCGATAATCCAATTAAACTCCCTTATTGCCAATATAGCTGTTGCACGAAATATCAAAGTGCTCCAAAGATAACCATTAATACTGAGATTGCCCAAATGATAAATTTTAAACTTCCCTTTGAACTGGTAATAATAGTTGACGAAGCTTACCAATAAATCACGAGATTCACGGGGACAGGCACCTTGATTCCCCGTAATTCTTGATTCGCGACCTTACTGTTATAATTCAATCCGGTGATTATAGATCAGGACAAGCTGATAAGGGTTATAATACCGGAAAAATGCCTTACTAATTTTCTCACTAATTGACTGAAGAAACTGATAACAAAGGCATAAGCCATTATTGTAATTGTCATCAAATACAAGGATATTGATTGTGGGGCATGCCTGCAATGGATTTTTGCAATACTATGGAATTTCCAATTGCAACTTTCGGTATTTTTATCTTACAACAAACACTATAACGACTCCAAAGAATAGGGTATCTTCATCTGTCCTTTGATTTAGCCATTCAAGGGCTTGCCTGGCTCATCACGGATTACCTCTGCAACCCAGACAATAACGGACGCGTTAAAGCCTGAGGCGTAGGTCAATAACTTGCCTAAATGAACGTGGTCAGTTTGGGTTAGCTGATTTTCGATGATCACTGTAGGCCTGTTCCTAAATCTTTAGCCAGAAGATCAAGAGAAAGTTCACCAACTGAGGCTTCTTGTTGACTAAGTTCCAATTCCATCCCAAGGGCTTCACCAAGGGTGCCAATATTGTCAGCCAGCCATGGTGTAAAATCAGTGGCCTCTTTAAACCAGATATCTCTGGGATTAATTCTGGCCAGTTTGCCAAATTCCATGGAGAACCTCCTGTTCTGCAAGGTAATGCTTCTGCAGCTATCCTCAGGTCAACAGCTCCGTAATACCCTGCCATTCTTGTTTCGTTATCGAAAAAATATTTGATTCCCTGATCGTTGTTAGTTCTTCCGATACTTGTCCTCAATGATTTTATACCTGTCGTGATTAATTTTATCCCACTCCGTTTTCTTATAGGCGATGGCCTTCAGAAGTTCATTTATCCACGCCGGATCATATTCTTTAAACCCCTGTGCGTCCGCCCATGCTTTCATTTCTTCGTGCTCTGGATGCTTATCGTCCCGGTAAATTTCCAAAAAATCATAAAACCCTGGGATTCCGCCCACATCTTCCGGGGGAGCTGTCTCCGCGCCGTCAAGGAGTGTGGGATATCCGAAGTAATAATCATTTGCGATATCTTCCAGCCTGATGATAAACTCCCAGCCATCCCCGAAATCATAACGGTAAAGAACCCTTTTATGTTTCTCGAAGTATTCATCAATCTTCAGCCCTGTAGGTTTGCGAACCTCAGCCTGGAGTCGCTCTTGATGGGCCTTTTCAAAACCAACAAGGTCTGGAGGCATCGTCTTTAGTCTTTCCTCATATGATTTTCTGTTCTTTTTGAAATGGAGATGCTCCTGGTAAGCTTCCTCATCGTTGGTTACCCTGATATTTTCTTCTTGTAGGTCAAACTCATAGAGATTATAATCCCCGTCAGGATAGCCGCTTTGAAAGTTTGTAACCGTCTGGATTACATCATGAAGCCGGTTAAACGTAGCGCCTGCAGGCATGATGACCCTTCGCCAGATAAGGGGATTTGTATCTTGTAATTCAATTTTAACAATGTATGATTTCATTTAATGCCCACCTACTTTTCTAATGCTCCTCTTATAAACTAGTCCTCATCACCAGAAGCCACGGTCATTACCAGCTCGTCAGTCTCCACATCAAAAAAACCACTTAACTCCGTAAGGTAGCCCCTAGCCCAACGCCACTGCCTGCCATCTAGCCAAGAAGCCTCATCCCTACTATAATACTCCTCATGCAGAATAGCTAAATAAAAATGGGCAGAAGCAAAAGCCGGATCCCTACACAGCTGTTGAAATTTCTTTATATCACTAGTTATTATCTCAGGTGTACATGAACTATTTTTAAACTTAAACTCCACTAAGGCAATAGACTCATTCTGTTGAAGTTCATACTCATCATCCACTCTAGCAACTGCTAGATCCACGCGATAGTAGTAATCATCCAGATTAAGCTCAGTAACAATTCTAAGGCGGTTGGTTTCAAAAAATATGACTATCTTTTTATTTAAACAGCTTCCTCATTGCTCTTCCTGTTGCCTTGCCAGCTGTCCTTCTACCTACCCTCTTTGTCATTTTTTTCGGGCTGCCGCTGGTAATAGCAGAAACATCCCCCAACAGCTTGGCAATCTGATAAAGGATTCCTCTTGTTTTTCTAATGGTCATTTTCCACCTCCGGTATAAAATTTACCGAAAAAGGCTTGCTACTCTTTGCTTTACGTTGTGCCAGTTGTTTCATTTTACATTACAAATCTAGCTCATTCAGCAGATCTCGCAGTTTCTTCAGCTCATCTATTGACAAGGTAACCCCTTTGCCCATTTTGGCATGATCCGGTGCCCAGTCGCGCAAATCATACTTGGGTTTCCGGCCGTTCCAGCTGATCAGGTTTAACTCCTTTGACCAACCTTTAGATGACTCGGAAAGAGTTCCTACAGTCTCTTTAATTTCATATTTCACATCTGCCATAATGTCACCTCATTTTAAATGCTGTCATTAAACTCTGGCATCACCCGTATACGGTTCGCCTTTGGTGTTATAGGTTAAGTTAAATACCATATCGGACAGCCATTTTTTAAATGACGGATTATCGTTAAACTGTTTAAATAGCTCCATATTATCGGACATCATATTCATAACAGCTTTCTTTAAGGCCCTTTCACTTTCAATCCTTGCGTTTTGCTTGTCCGAATTCTTCATGGCATTTTGATAAGCAACATCTTTTGAAACCGCAGCAGGGATACCAGCTATGTGCCTTTTAACCTGATCTTCATCTTTCCAGTCAATGTTCCCCCACATATCGTGGAAACTTTCCAGGATGCTGCTTAAAAGGTCCATCTCCGGCTCGCTAACTCCACCTCCGCCACTTGTAGGCACTGGGTCAACGCCATACTCGGCTTGCTCTTCTAATAGAATTGACATCGTTTGCTTAATCTCTGCCCGGTAACTGTCCAAGTCTACCGCTTCAAGGATCCCCTTAGATAAATCCTCTTCAACTGGGGAAGGAAGCTTTGGAATCAGCAGGTTTAAAAATAGGGCCAATTTCTCCCAGGCTGGATTTCCGTAGGGCAAAATAGCACCCAAAAAACCATAAGTCCTGACAAATGCCTTGGCATTTCCTTTAAAGTTAACTTGCTCGTCTTCACCAAGGTTTTCATAATTACCCACACAGGCATCAAGAATCGGGTCCAGGCGATCCCGATCAGCATCGCTTAGATAGAGTTCTACCAGTGTATCCACATGATAATCCGTATAAACCTGATGCTGCTGCATCTCAGTTATTAGATCATACAGCTTGTTCGGATCTGTTTCGTCCGAGAGGATGGTTGTTGTATAATACCTTTCAAAGGCGACCTTAATCGTCTCTGTATCGTTGGCAAAATCGAGGATAAACACATCTTTCTTGCCGGGGTGGGCCCTGTTCAACCTGGAAAGAGTCTGAACTGCTTTAATATCCGAGAGCATCTTGTCAACGTACATGCTGTGCAAGAGGGGCTCGTCGTAACCTGTCTGAAATTTATTCGCTACCACTAAAAATCTATAGGGGTCCTTCTTGAATTCCGCTTCAATTTTATTGCTGGGGAATCCGTTTATTGATGCTTCAGTCATCATCTTACCCTTATATTCCTTTTCCCCTGAAAATGCCACTATTACTTTATATTGGCTTTTCCTTTTATCCAGGTACTTGGTAATGGCATAGTAATATTCGATGGCTCTCTCTATGCCGCTTGTGACAACCATGGCACGGGCCTGGCCGCCAATCTTCCCTTTGGCGATCACCTGATTATGGAAATGATCAACCATAATCTCCGCTTTCTGCTCAATAGCGTAGGTATTAGACTCCACGTAATGGCGAAGTTTCTTCTGCGCTTTCTTTTTATCAAACAGGGGATCATCCTCAACAATTTTAGCAATTTTATAATAGCTCTTTATTGGGGTGTAGTATTTAAGCACATCCAGTATGAAGCCTTCCTGGATGGCCTGTTTCATGGTATAAGTGTGGAAGGGCCTATGCTGCACCTCAGTTCCTCTGGGCACAGGAATGCCAAACATTTCGAGGGTTTTATTTTTGGGGGTGGCCGTAAAAGCGAAATAGCTGGCATTCCTGAGCATCTTGCGCCCTTCCATCATTTTTATAATTTTATCTTCTACTGTTTCTTCTTCATCAATGGTATACTCTCCGGATAGGGCCATGTTCATTTTTGCCGACATGCTGCCGCTCTGGCTGGAATGCGCTTCATCTATAATAATGGCAAACTTACTGCCCTTGTGTTCTGTGCCGATTTCGCCCAGGATATAGGGAAATTTATGAACGGTTGTGATGATGATCTTTTTACCCTGCGTGATCAGTTTTTTCAGATCCCCGGAGCTTTCCGCATGCCCAACGGTATTGGAAACCTGCATAAATTGTTTTATGGTATTCTTGATCTGCTTATCCAAATTGATCCTGTCTGTAACCACAACCACGGAATCAAAAACGGGATTGCCATTCTTTTCTAGCCCGACCAGCTGGTGGGCCGTCCAGGCAATGGAGTTGGATTTACCGCTTCCCGCGCTGTGTTGAATAAGATATTTCTGCCCGGCGCCATTTTCCCTGGCATCGGCAAGTAGTGCCTTGACTACAGAAAGCTGGTGGAATCTAGGGAAGATCTGCTTATAGCTCTTTTTCTTTGTTCGATCATCTTCTTCCACCACTACCTGGGCATAATTTTCAATTATATTAGCAAGTTCGGTTTTAGAAAATATATCTTTCCACAGGTAATCTGTCTTGATTCCATGGGGATTGGGGGGATTGCCGGCGCCGCCATTATGCCCCTTGTTAAAAGGTAAAAACCAGGATTTCTTACCCTCAAGCCTGGTGCAGAATTTGATCTCATTATCATCAATGGCGAAGTGAACCATGCATCTCTTGAATTGGAATAAGAGTTCCCTTGGGTCACGATCCAGCTTGTATTGTTGCACTGCATCATCCACATTCTGCTTGGTAAGCCTGTTTTTCAGTTCAGCCGTAATGATCGGGAGACCGTTAATAAAAATAGCAAAGTCAAGAGCCAGCTGAGCATTATCTTTGGAATACATCAGCTGTCTGGTTACGCTGAAAATGTTCTTGTCAAACATTTCTTTAGCCTTGATATTTTTCTCGGTGGGAGTCATATAGAACATGATAAGATTGGCGGGATAAAAATTGATGCCCTTTCTTAAAACATCGATGATTCCACGCTTAGCAACCTCGCCCTGGAGCCGGCTTAAAAACTGTGCTCTTTTATGGTCACTATTTAAGATGCCGATCTTCTCCACTTCGTCCGGCTGGGTATCCTGCAAGAACCTTAGCAGACGGGTTTCGTCAACAGCATAGTCCCGGTTGTAATCCTCATTTGCTCCCAGTTCATAGCCATTGTTCTTGGTTAAATGATTTACAATCAGAGCTTCCAGGCCGGATTCTTTCGTATTCGTAGACACGGTTTAACCCTCCTTTCTTACAGAAATTTCTTCTTCCCCCAGAGTTTCTTCAACTAGGACTTCAACATCCTCTTCTATTTCTTCTAAGACATCTTCGACTTCAACATTTCGTACGTCTACTTTTCCGGTTACTACATTGGATATAAGGCTTGTGCGGTATTCACTCATGAGATCTATTTCTTTATTTATTCGCTCAATAGCTCTGTTAATTGCCGTTTCTTTTGTTTCAATATAAATAACAATATCTTTTTGGTCTTTTATATCGGGCAAACCAACCGCAAAATTTGAAACAAACTGAACTGGTACTCTCTTTTGGCCAGCAGAACCTGTCATAACTTCTTCTCCCAAATTTCTAAAGTAACTTGTCCGTGTTATTAAGTATAAAAATTTAGGTATCGTTATCTTATTATTCGGTCTCAAAACGATTAATTCAGTTGTCCCGAACCCAATATTGGTTCGCATGTCATCCAAACAGGCACCTTTACCATTCTCAAAGCAAGGAGTAATCTTTGCAATTATTACATCATTTTTTGTAAAACCCGTAAGTCCATTTTTTACTTCTGATATTGGCCTTAATTCACTATCGTCAATATCCCCATATTCTGATATTTTTTCCATTGAGAGAAAAACTACTTTATCGTTCAATGTATATTTATTTAGATAGCCATTTAATGACGGATTTACTTTACAAACCCTTTTTAGTTTTAAAACTTCCCACCCCTCAGGTATGTCTCCCAACCATTCAATCCCTGATGGTTTCATTTTCGCATTAGGGGTTAACCCTTTTGTAACAGCTTTATTGATAATTGCTTGTTTTTTCTCTTTTAAGAGTTCAATCAGCTTCTTTTTGTTATTGATATATTTATTGATTTTGGCAAGTTTGCTGTCCAGGTAACAGACAATCTGGTCTTGTTCTTCTCGGGGTGGATAAGGCATTTTTGTTCTTAAAAAAGTATCGGAATTAATTACTTTTCTTAAACCCGAGTATAGAGGCTTAAGTTGCTTATGATTATCTAATGCCAAATAGTAGTAGTACAAGTACTTTTTATTTATATCTTCAACCTCAAATACCGTATAAGCACCTGTAATCATTCCCGATAGAGTTGATAATCCTACAACTCTAGGTGTTTCATCTATATCAAATAAACAGAATATAATGTCCCCTGGATTGACTGCTTGATAAGTGTCAAATTCTTTTGGAAATTTCCCTTTAATATTTACCATATCCCGAGCAATAATTCCCTGTTTAGTTAGCGATAGTAAAATGTGTTGCCCATGACTTTCTCCAACACGCTCCTTCTTCATTTTCAATACATTTTTATTTCTATTCATTTCCCAGTGATAAGGTATTTTTGATAACCAAGGTAACCCTGCCTCTATATATTTATCATAAGGCTTTAACCTATTATTCATATCCCTAACCCCCAATGATCTCATGAAGCAAGCCTTCAGTTTCAGCTTCCAAAGCTTTAATATCTGCAACAATTTCATCAAGACTGCGTAACCGCACCGGTTTATAGAAATATTTCGTAAAGCTAATTTCATAGCCTATCTGAGTCTTGCTGTAGTCTATCCAGGCATCGGGGGCGTAGGGCAGTACTTCATCTTGAAAGAATTTTTCTATACCACCCTCATAGGTAAGGGGTATCTGTTCTGCATCTCTCAAGTCTTTATCGGCCCTGGGGATTCCCTTCTTGTCCGTTATAATGGACTCATCTTCATCTCTCAGAGGTCTTTCCACCGTTATCTTCCAGTAACCAAATTCTTCATTATCAAATATTTTGCTGTACTCGTTCTCTTCAAATTTCAAATATATGTCCGTAATCTGCTCTCTGATTTCTGCAGTTAATTCACAATTCTTGTTGCCGAGATTTTTTCTCAACGGAGACTTCAGGCCCGTGGCATCAATAAGCTGCACTTTCCCTTTCCTGCGTTTCTCCTTGCGGTTGCTCACAACCCAAATATAAGTGGCAATACCGATGTTGTAGAACATATTTTCCGGCAGGGCGATGATGGCTTCCAGATAATCACTTTCAATAATGTACCTTCTTAAGTTACTCTCCCCTTGTCCCGCATCTCCTGTAAATAACGATGACCCGTTATGTACCTCTGCTATCCTGCTGCCCAGTTCCGTGTTATGTTTCATTTTAGCGATGTTGTTAGCTAAAAACAGCAGCTGCCCGTCACTAACACGGGGAATCATTTTAAATTCGGGTTCATCCTTAAAGTTGACAACAAACCGGGGATCGGTAATATCCTTTTTCCCACCTAGTCTCTCCGCATCTGTTTTCCACGATTTCCCGTAGGGCGGATTGCTGAGCATGAAGTCGAACTCCATGGTTGCATTACCGTCATTGGATAACGTGGAGCCGTAATATATATTTTCAGCTTCTTTCCCGTCGCCTTTGAGCAAAAGGTCTGCCTTGGCGATAGCGTAAGTTTCAGGCTGGCTTTCCTGGCCATACAGGTGAACCGAAACCTGTTTATTATTCTCTTTAGCAAGCTGGGACAGCCTTTCTTCGGCAATAGTAAGCATACCTCCCGTGCCGCTTGCGCCATCATAACAAAGATAGGTTCCGTCTTTTATCCGGTCTTTTATTGGCAAAAAGACAACGTCAGCCATAAGGTAGATAACGTCTCTTGGCGTAAAGTGCTCTCCGGCTTCCTCGTTGTTTTCTTCATTAAACTTGCGGATGAGTTCTTCGAAAATTACTCCCATAGTATGATTATCTATCCCCGGCAGTTTAACTTCTCCCTGATCATTTAGTACCGGGTTGGGACTCAAGTTTATAACAGGAGAGACAAACTTCTCGATAACAGCTCCGAGAATATCGGCGTCAATCATCGTATCTATCTGGTATCTAAACTTGAATTTCTCCAGGATTTCCTGCACATTGGGAGAAAAACCGTCTAGATAAGCAATAAAATCCGCTTTAAGCTGCTGGTTTTTGGCTCTCGCTTTCAAATCTTTTAGCGTAAAGGGAGAACTATTAAAAAAGGATTGTCCGGAAGCATTGCACAAAGCGTCAGTTTGGTTAAGTATACCTGCTTCATCCAACGTCTTTTTCATGCGCAGCACTTCTTCTTTAGTATCTTCTAAAACGGCATCCAGCCTTCTGATTACGGTCATGGGTAAAATAACATCCCTATACTTTCCCCGGACGTAAACATCTCTCAGGCAATCATCAGCAATACCCCAAATAAAGCTTACAATTTGATTATATGTTCCGTTGTTCATTGCCCCTACTCCTCCTGCTTCTTTTTATATCTAGTTTTACGATTATCTTCCGGTCTGGTGGCATCCTTAGGAATGGCCCAGGCCCAGCCAAGACGGAATACACCGGAAATTTTTCCTTGCCTGCATAAGACCTGCACGCGGCGTTCGGTAAGGCCCCACTTTTCGGCAGCCTCTCTGGTTGTGATGTAGTCCATAGGCCCACCTTCTAGTAAATATAATGTATTGTGTATATTATAATCGGAGAAACGAAATATAGCAACGTTAATTTGGAAATTAATGAATATTTTTTTCCAATCTTGCAGCTGCCTAAAGAATACGTCCAACAAATATCACACCAAGACATAAAAGGCAATAACTTTATTTTACACAACACCATAGCTATTATAGCCCCTTCTTATTTCTGCCAAATTGTTTGCACCCCCCAAGATAAAAATGCACACCCCTAATAAATTTTGCACCCGGGGTGTGCATACCTTTTGGCGGAAAGGTGTGCAAAAGGGTAAATTCGGCCTTTTTCTGCTGCCTGATTTGCCCCTGAAAGCACGAAAAGCCCTTGCAACAAGGGCTTCCGCATTGTATCAAAATTTGAGTTTACATTTGGCTAATCTACTATCAAATGATAAAATGCACACCCCTTATCTAATGTTAAACGATTTAAAGAATGGGGGTGTGCATTTTGCACCCTCCCACGCGCCGCTACTCTTTATATTTTCAATATGCATATTAAGGTTTAAAAGAACCACTATTCCTGTGCTTGAGTCACAACTCCGGCGGAGTGAGAGTCAGATTAATTAGATAAATTCAGTTTGGGATTATGTGGATTAGGCGAAGCTCTTATTACTGCCTTAAGACGCATTTTATAGATACCACTCATCAAACAAATCTAAAGCTATCTCAACTTTTGGGGTAGTACAATATACACCTCTTTTTCTACAAAACCCTCATTACTTTGAAACATTTCAATTCTCGTATGATTCTCCAGCTTAACTATTTCATCTACAACTCTTGAAAACTCTTTAGGGTTATCTCTATTGTTCCTCATTTCAACTTGGTTAAGATTATAGGTTATATCTTGTATATGCACGGACATATCATCTTGAGAACTCCTTTTTTGGAATACTAATTTTTAGGTAAACCTTCATTTAATCAGATACTACCGTATAAAACCAAATATCATCTTTCCAAGATGAGCAAAGGTCATAGAGTTTAACTATTTTCAAACCATCGTCCGTAAATCGCAATACATAAGTATCGTCTTGCACACCACGAATAATATCGGATGATGCCAAGATGCTTTCGCATATGCTGATAACATTAAAGTTCTGATCAAGTACCAAAAAGCTTTCCCGAACTTCTATCTTGTCCCCGTGGAGCATTTCAACCGTCCTAGCTAGATATCTTCCTTCTTCCATCAAGCCGTAGATTTGAAATCCGGTCAGATTAGCACTTATTTCATGATTGGTATACACTTCAAAGAAGCGTTTCTCACCGCCATATTCGGCTACGGTAATTTTCATCCCATTGGTATACTGCTCTCCATCCATAATATGTTCTACATGTACAAACTGCTGGTTTCCAATAAAATCGCCACGGATTGGTTCTTCCATAAATACGACCCTATCACCGGATACATCTAATGTGAAAGTATAATAGCTAAAATCTGAGGTATCCAAAGCTGATACAATTAAAACATCCTCTGAACCGGCATAAAAGCTATTAATCAGGCCAGTATCCGATATCAATGATGTCTCATCAAAAATCGCAAGGTTCAATATCTCATTTTGATTAGCCTTAATTATCAACTGATGATTTCCATCTAAAAGATAAAAGTATCCTTGGTCATCAGCCGTAAACATATAGGCTGAAAGACCATGCTCTTCCAGATCGTACTCGTAAATATTGAGTAATTTACCTTGAGGAGAATACTCATATATGCATTTAGAAAGTTCCAGTAGTAAGAGATTACCTTCAGAGGTAACAGTAAAATCTCTTATTGCATGTTGTCCATCGTGCTCAGAATAATTAAAGTTCAACTCAGGATGGTCTTGCCGTGAAAGAGTAATACCTTGAAAAACCGTTTCGTCCGGTTCTTTTATTGACAAGTCATTCTCAGTTTTATAGCATGCGTTTACAGACAAAACCAGTAGAAACATCAATAACGTCAAGATCAGCTTTTTCATAGTCTTTTGTGCCCTCCCTCTATATATTTGTAGTCATTATTGCTTTAATACAATGAGAATCTAATATCCATTCTCTATAACATACCGAATTCCGGTTATTCATTAGCATGCTTTCCTATCTCCTCTTCTGGCCCCCATAGCAAAACTATCGACAATTTTGTGGTGATTACGTATCATAAGAATGAACACTAAACAGTATTATATTATGGCACATATTGTTCTGTAATACTTTGCACATACCCATTCTTTGTAACAATTCTAAATGGTGGCGCAAAATCTGAATTATATTGTTCAAGATGTTCTTTGAACTCTTCAATACTA
>Ga0334901_1000313_pt1 | contig 72878 bp, 48 predicted proteins | sample GraSluR3_MG_3_FD_207216 | JGI IMG/M metagenome (GOLD analysis project Ga0334901, IMG submission 207216) | Sludge microbial communities from methane-producing bioreactor in Wageningen University, Netherlands - Granular Sludge_15_08-R3 | ecosystem: Engineered > Bioreactor > Anaerobic >...
GCTTTAAGCCCGTGGGCAGCAACCTGGAGTTTTACCAGGTCAGGGTGATCAACCGCTGGGGCAACGTGTTGTGGCAGTCGTCAAAGCTGGATGCCAGCGGCAGCCCCGCCGAAGGCTGGGACGGCACTGTGAACGGGCAGCCGCAGCCGGCCGGCACATACATGTGGACCATCTCGGCGAAGTTCAAAGACGGGACCATCTGGCAGGGAACCGACGCCGGCGACGGCAATACGCATACCTATGGGAATGTGTTGCTGATCAGGTGATTAAAAAGGGTTGCCAACCTTATTAGGGTTGGCAACCCTATTAAGGTTGGCAACCCTGGGTTTATTCCATCAAAAAATTCACATCACTCCCCTGCTCTACTTCTTCCGGTTCCTGGCCGAAGCGAAAAACCCGCAGCGGACGGGTGCCTTTCAGCTCTAGTTCAAATCCGTCCACCTCGAAAAGGGAACTTTCCCGCAGGCCTGCCACTGTCATCTCCTTGTTCACAACCAGAAACTCCTCTATCCTTTGCTGGCGGGTTTCACCTCCGTGACCTTCGGGGTTGGCATCAAGGTAATGCGGGTTGATCTGGAAGGGGATCAGGTTCATACATTTAAAACTTTCGGGCTCAATGATGGGCATATCGTTGGTGGTCATCAGGCTTGGACAGGCCACATTAGAACCGGCACTCCAGCCCATATAGGGTACCCCGTCGAGAGCCCGCTCCCTGATCGCTTCCATGATGCCCGTCTTATGCATCATATGCACCAGGTGAAAAGTGTTTCCACCTCCAACAGCGATGGCTTCGGCCTCTTTAACAGCTTTAACGGGATCCTGCTCCCGGTGCACAGAATAAATATTATACCCTAGTTCTTCAAAAACCGACTTCACTCTTCCTTCATAGATATCATATGATTTCGCGATATCCCCGTCGGGTGAAAGTCCAACACCTGCATAAGGGACAAACAGAATGTTTTTCACTCCTGTTTTAGCCAGAAAATCAGCGATGAAAGGCCTTGGCCAGGCCAGGTATGCTTCGCCATAATTGGTTGAATTGCTGATAAGTAATAAGCGCATAAGTTATTGTTTTAATGGTTAATGATTCAATAAACGGTGCATAAAGATATTAAAATTAACCATTTTGGCAATACAAGCTTTCTTTCGCCAGGACTTGCCCGTATATCAGGATACGGGAGATTGATGGCGGCCCGGTCCGAAAGTGGCGGAAATAGCTTCTGTTCAACAGTATGACCACCTTTACCTTTATCGGGCACCTTTATTGATCAGTTCCAAAACATAATCCAGCGCCATTGCTTCGGGCACCTCATGGTCAGGAATCGTACCGTGCCTGTAATCATCGCTTGCACCAATGTTACAAAAAAACTTATATGGCACCCCGAACTCTATTTTGGTATGGGGAAGTTTTTGCGGAATCACTGCCCCGAAGCATACAGCCATCCCTCCTGTTTCCTCCCCTGCAACATGCCCCATATCAAAGTGTTTGAAGGCCCAGGCCATATCAGCGGCAGCAGAGAACGTATAATGACTGGTCAGCAGCCAGGTCTTGCCGGAATACCTGTATGGGTTATCACGCAATCCGGTAAAAGGAGGTTCATTAAATTGTATAAACCGGGCGGTATCATTGAAAGAATAATCATATTGCTCTTCGAGGTATTTTCTTAATCTAGTGCTTCTTTTTTCCCTCATCTTCCCAACCTGGCTGAACGGAACCGGCGAAATGTTCTGGAAAATCTCATCAGCTACGCGGGAATCCCCGCCCCCGTTCCTGCGGACATCAATGATCAGGTTCCCTGTGTTATTTTCATGGATCACCCTGAAGGCTGAATCGATAAAAGACTTTAAAACGTGAAAATCTTCGAAACTATCGAAACGGAGTATTGCGATCCCTTTTTCAGCATCCAGCACCAGAGAATGGTCTGGTCTGTTGATTTGAATTTGCCGGCCGGCTTCCCTGAATGTCGGATACGGAATCCCGTTCACAAACACCTGACCCACCTTATCCTCATGCAGGTATTCAACAAAAAAGGAAGAATCTCCATACAGGAGGAAGAGCAGCGGGGCGAAACGTTTACTGAGGCGTGAGGCCCTGTAGAAGGTTTTTTCCCCGCTAACAAATCGCAGCATATCACCAAGGATCTCCTTCATGTTTTTTCCGTTGATATTCAGGATCAGGGATTCCGTGGGAATATTGAATTGCTGATCGCCATGAAGCGTTATTGCTGTAGCCGATGAATCACGGTGATTCACCTCAACGGTAAGCGGAAACAGTTTTACCGAGGTATTTTCCAGTTCATCATACGGAAAAAAAACTGCAGTGTGCCCATCGCCCAGGGTTGCGACCAGCGGTATGATGATCCTGCTGAATCCGAGGCGTGTCATGCTGTCCTGCACAAGCTGCTTTGACCTGGCCACCTCTCTTTCAAATTCATGCCGGGGCAGGTAAGCAAACATGTCGGGATGGATGTCGTTTATCATGACGGCCAGGCTGTCGATATCATTCAATAAGACCTGGCGATTATAGAATTGCTGTGCCGGTAGCGGGGCGACCATCAGCAACAGAACAGCCAAAAAGACCGAAAAGCTTTTCATAGGCCGGAATTTGTCCTGTAAAAATAAAAATCATTTGGAATAATGAACAAGGCAACGGGTTCGACTTTGATAAATTTTATACAAACAGAATAAATGAACCCGATTGCAGGAATCTGTAGCGGCTGTCCGCGGAATACGAAAAATCACCAGATTATTCGAGCACCAAAAGCCACAAAGTCAATCAGGACTTACATCGTTGCATCATCATTGGCCGGCATTTCCGGATCATGACATTGAGCGGTGGGATCTATTTTCATTACCCCCTGTATAAGCAGATGCACCAATAAAAAAACCTCTTTAAAACGAATGTTTAAAGAGGTTTTAAATGAATTGGTGCCCAAGAAAGGACTCGAACCTTCACGACCATACAGTCACTAGTCCCTGAAACTAGCGCGTCTACCAATTCCGCCACTTGGGCAAGCAAGTGTGGGTGTGGGTGTGTTTCGGATAAAAAAACTCAAAACTCTTAAGTGCCCAGGACAAGAATCGAACTTGCACTCCCAAGCAGGAACATGGCCCTCAACCATGCGCGTCTACCATTTCCGCCACCTGGGCAAGTGAGTGTGTGTGTGAAAAAGAGGCAGCGTGTGTGATTGTTAATACGCTTATATAATGTATACGGGTTTTGGGAGTGCAAAGATATTAAATTTTCGAATAAAAAAACAAACACCTGAAAACTATGTAAATTCTACTTCCCCTTTCTGAAAAAAGGCCGTTTTTGATAATCAACCGATCCACTCCTGATAATAAAAAATTCTCATGATATTATTTTCCCCGCAACAAGAGGCAGATCAACTTCGGCATCTTTGTTTAACTTTGCCCGCGTTAACGCAATACCACACCTATGTTCACAGCCTCAGATCTTAAACAGTTCAAAAAAATGGACATCAGTCCTGAAAAGATTGCCATGCAGATCGAAAACTTCCGGAATGGATTTCCATACATCAGGCTTTCGGCGCCGGCCACACCCGGACATGGGATCGGGGTGCTGGATGAACGGCAAACCGAGAGCCTCAGGCAGGTATTTGATGAAAAGGCAGGCGAATACCTGATTACCAAGATGGTCCCTGCCAGCGGTGCAGCAAGCCGGATGTTCAAGAGCCTGCATGCCTATATGGAAAGTCCTGCCGGGGAACCCGATCCTGACACCTCTGAATTCATCAGCAGGCTGCGTGATTTTGCCTTTTATCCATACCTGGAGGCGGCCATGCGGTCGGACGGATTCGAACCCGGTGCGCTTCGCACCCCCGAGGGTCATAAAATGATCATCAGGTACCTGCTGACAGAAAAAGGGCTTGACTATGCATCCCTTCCCAAAGGGCTTCTTTATTTCCACCGGTATGAAAACGATGCCCGGACGGCCATGGAAGAACACCTTGCCGAAGGTTTGGAATACTGCCTTGACGGCAAGCGGACAGCCAGGATCCATTTCACGGTATCGCCCGAACACATGGACCGCTTTACGGAAAAGGCCCGCGAGGCCGCAACAGGCTATGAAAAGGAATACGGAATGAAGTTCAGCATCGGATTCTCCGTACAGAAGCCGTCGACCGACACCATTGCCGTTGATATGAACAATGAGCCTTTCAGGAACCCCGACGGAAGTATACTGTTCAGGCCCGGCGGGCATGGGGCGCTCATTGAAAACCTGAACGAACTGGATGGCGACATCGCCTTTATCAAGAACATCGACAACGTGGTGCCCGACAGGCTGAAAGGCCCTACCTACCTTTATAAAAAGGTACTGGGAGGGCTCCTGATACGTCTGATGGAAAAGACAAGGCAATATTTAAATCTGCTCGAAAAAGGAGATACGGATGAAAACAAGCTAAACGAGATCATTGCTTTTTCCAGGGAAGAACTGGATATCCGTTTTGCCAACAGTTTTCACTCCCTTCCTCCCGAAGAAAAACAAAGGGAACTATATCGCAAGCTGAACAGGCCCATACGGGTATGTGGCATGGTTAAAAACGAAGGGGAACCCGGAGGCGGGCCCTTCTGGGTTGCCGGCAGTGATGGTAAGGCCAGCCTGCAGATCGTGGAATCCTCGCAAATTGATATGAATGATGTGGAACAGCGGCAGATTGTGAAACAATCCACACATTTCAACCCGGTCGACCTGGTTTGCTGCCTCAAAGACCACCGGGGAAATAAATTCGACCTTAAAAAGTATACCGACCCGGCCACCGGTTTTATCTCCGTTAAGTCGAAAGACGGGAAAGACCTGAAAGCACAGGAACTTCCCGGTTTATGGAACGGCGCAATGGCAGACTGGATCACGCTTTTTATTGAAGTGCCCATCGAAACATTCAATCCCGTGAAGACTGTTAACGACCTGCTCAGGCCACAGCATCAGTAAGGGTTTCATGGAATGATCCATTTTTATTGTTTTTTCCGGCCCGGGTCAGATCTGCAGGGCTTGACCAGCAAATTTGTGGGCAAAAAGGCCCCAAAAGATCAAGGCATTTCCCTTGTATAGCTGTTAAGCTTAATTGCCCTGTAACAGAAGGGGAAACCTTCCAAAGCCCGGTTGAATCACATCTGATCACTTTGTCCCTGAAATCAGAATCTCACTTATTTAATAAAAGATTAACACATAATTTACCTTCAATTAAGGGTGCCGGCCCATCTTTGCCCTCCTAAAACAGTCATAACGGCCAAATGTATCCCGAAAACAACACCATCCTGCTCGTTGACGATGAGTCGGACATCCTTGAATTCCTTGGGTATAACCTCAGGAAAGCCGGTTACAATATTATTACGGCCACAAACGGCTATGACGCCATCAAAATCGCAACAGAAAAGCAACCCGGGCTCATTATTCTTGACGTGATGATGCCGGGAATGGATGGTATAGAAACCTGTAAAACCATCAGGGATAACCCGGTATTGAAGAATACCATCATTGCCATGCTGAGTGCACGCGGGGAAGATTTTACACAGATAGCGGGATTTGAAGCCGGAGCCGACGACTACATCAAAAAACCCATCCGGCCGTCAGTCCTTGCCTCCCGGGTAAAGGCCCTCTTCAGGCGTCTCGGGAAAAACGACCCGTCAGGAAAAATGATCCGTTTAAAAGGTTTTACCATCGACCGTGAAAAATATCTGGTCGTAAAGGATGGGCGGGAGATATACCTTCCAAAAAAAGAATTTGAAATGCTGATGGTGCTTACATCAAAACCCGATAAAGTATTCAGCAGGGAAGAGATCCTGCACAGCATCTGGGGCAGTGAGGTAATCGTTGGCGACCGGACCATCGACGTACATATCAGAAAGATCAGGGAAAAGATCGGGCTCGACATCATCCGCACCTGTAAGGGAGTCGGTTACAGTTACAACAGCCTGTAGTAAACCACTCATTCAGAATACAATGGAAACCAATTTAAATTTAATGTTAAACTGCGGGAATTCCGGAGCCGATTCTTAACATAAGATTAATATTAAATTAAAACTCACTTATAATTGAAGGTATTCCTTTGCACAAAAATCAATTGCAACATCAACCACACAACTTTAATTTTAACGCCTTATGAAAAAACCAAACTTCAGAATTGCAGCATTACTTTTTACTGCTGTTGTGCTTACATTATCGGCCTGTAAGAAGGATGATGATGACGACAACGGAAACGGAGGTGATCCCACACCCCCTGAGACAACCATTATGGTTACCGACAACATCACGCAAAACACCACCTGGAAATATGGCAACATTTATATCCTTGGCGGTCGTATTGCGGTTACCGCAGGTGCTACACTAACCATTGAGCCCGGCGTGATCATCAAGGGTGAAGCCGGAACAGGCCCCAATGCCACGGCATTGCTCATCGCCCGTGGCGGCAAGCTCATGGCTGACGGCACGGCAGAAAGACCGATCATCTTTACCACGGTTGCCGACGAGATCCAGCCCGGACAGATTGCCAGCCCGAACCTCGACCCCGACCTCGACGGCTTATGGGGCGGCCTGCTGGTTCTTGGCAATGCGCCTATCTCAGCCGATGCACAGGCTGTGCAGATCGAAGGCATTCCTCCTTCGGACCCGAACGGCCTGTACGGCGGCGACAAGGCCGACGATAATTCCGGTGTAATCCGTTACGTTTCCATCCGTCACGGCGGCTCCAACATCGGCGAAGGCAATGAGATCAACGGCCTCACCCTCGGTGGCGTAGGTTCCGAAACGATTATCGAATATGTTGAAGTTGTTGCCAACCAGGACGACGGCATCGAATGGTTCGGCGGAACGGTGAGCGTAAGCCATGCACTCGTATGGAACTCGGGTGACGATGCCATTGACACCGACCAGGCATGGGCCGGAACCCTCAATAACTTTGTTGCTATCTGTGGGCCGACTACCGACCACGCCCTTGAAATTGACGGGCCGGAAGGCAGCTACCTCGACGGGCACATCGTGAAAAACGGAAGCATCAAAGGGTATCCGACGTCGGAACTTGGTGATTTTCGTGATGGCGCCAGGGCCCTTTTCGAAAACATCTATTTCTTTGACTTCCCCGACCCGGCAACCGCCGATGGCAGGGGCGACTTCTCCCTCTCCGGCGACGAGACCAAGCAAAACTTCGCCGACGGTATCCTGGTATTCAACAACCTGCAGTATACCCCGCCGAGCGACACCGTTGACATTACCACCATCTTCAAAGATGGCACCGATGCACATGTAACCGTCGTTCCCTTAAATGGGAATACCACCGGCGCCGACCTCACCAAATTCCAGAATTGGACCTGGGCTTCACTTTATGGTGAACTGGAAGCCTTTAAATAATATACAACAACAGCTTACAGATAATAAAACTCGCAGGTTTCATCCCTGCGAGTTTTATTTAATTTTCAACCTGACCGCCAAAGCCAAAATCCTTCAAAAATGCGACAGATTATAGTCATAGCTTTCCTTTTTCTTGGTATTCATGCCTTTACCCAAAACGGTATCATCAGGGGTTCGGTTTACGATGCCGTAAACGGAGAATCCCTTCCCGGAGTTTCCGTATTTATTGAAGGTACCACCCTGGGAACGATCACCGACCTTGACGGCAAGTTCAATCTCAGCATAGCAGAAGGAACCTATGCGCTCACATTTTCCTATATTTCTTACGAAACACTTGTAATAAATGATGTTGTTGCAAGCGAAGGAAAGGTTACCCTGCTCGACAACATCGCCATCAGGGAAGTGGCGGTAGAGCTTTCGGAAGTTACCATCACCGCCCAGGCTATACGGAATACGGAAACAGCCCTGCTCACCATGAAGCAGAAATCAGCGAATGTGCTTGATGGCATTTCGGCAACGAACCTTAAAAAAATAGGCGATTCGGATGCAGCCTCCTCCATGAAGCGAATAACGGGCGTATCCGTAGAAGGAGGCAGATACGTTTATGTGAGAGGACTGGGCGACCGTTACACAAAAACAACCCTGAACGGGGTGGATATCCCCGGGCTCGACCCCGACCGCAATACCCTTCAGCTCGACCTCTTCCCAACCAGCATTATCGACAATATCGTGGTTTATAAAACATTCAGTCCTGAACTGCCCGCCGACTTCACGGGAGGAGTGATCGATATTACTACCAAGGACTTTCCCGAACAAAAAACCGGAAGTATTTCGCTCAGTGCCGCTTACAGCCCGGGTATGCACTTCAATAGTGAATACCTGAGCTATAATGGCGGGAAGACCGATTTTCTTGGTTTCGACGACGGGACAAGGGACATTCCCGCAACCACGAACATTCCCTTCTTTTCCGAAGTAGTCGGAAACCCATATGGTGAAAAAGGCCGCCGCTACAGGGAAATCCTTGAAAGCTTCAATCCCGGAATGGCAGCCCTTAAGCAAAAAAGCTTCATGAACTACAGTTTGGGCGCTGCGTTCGGGGACCAATTCCTGCGCAGCAAAGCAACCCTGGGCTACAATTTTGCATTTTCTTACAAGAACGAGACCAGCTTTTATGAAGGAGCGGAATACGGCCGTTACGGCCTGTCGGGAAACCCCGACGTATATGAGATGGACGTGCGGGAATTCCAAAAGGGGAATTTTGGGGATAACTATGTGCTGATGAGTGGCCTGGCAGGGTTTGCCGTAAAAACCAGGCATTCGAAATATGCCATTGACCTGCTGCATCTTCAGAACGGCGAATCCAGGGCCGGTATCTTTGATTACGAGGGATCCGATCAGGGTTCAAACTTCGATGCCTTACAGCACAACCTTGATTACAGCCAGCGATCACTGTCAAACCTGCTTATCAGCGGCAAGCACAGCTCGCGCGATGCCAGCTGGAATTATGAATGGAAGCTTTCCCCCACCTATTCAGTGATCAAGGACCCTGACATCCGTTTTTCGCGTTACCAGGACCGGAACGGTGTTTATCATATCGGTACCGAAGTCGGGTTCCCGGAAAGGATCTGGCGCGACCTGGAAGAGATCAATGCAGCAGGCATCCTGCATGTGGAAAAAGATTTTTTTCTGCGCGGGCAGAAGTCAAAACTGAATTTCGGAGGTGCATACACCTATAAGGAGCGTGATTATGTAATCCGCAGCTTTGCCCTGAACATCCGGAATATCACACTTACCGGTAACCCGGATGAGCTGTTCTATCCCGAGAATCTCTGGCCCTACGAAGGGAATTTGGTGACGAGGGGAACGACCTATGAAGCCAGGTTCGTCCCAAACAACCCGAACCAATATAATTCAAGCATCAGCGGCGCTGCGGCTTATGTCGCAGCCGACCTGGCCCTGTTCAGGAAGGTCAGGGCCACCTTCGGACTACGCTTTGAAAAATACCTGCAGCGTTATACCGGACAGGACCAGCTGGGCGTGAATGTGCTGAACAAAGACATTGTACTCGACGATATTGATGTATTCCCGTCAATCAACCTTATATACAACTATGTTACAGACCAGAACCTGAGGGCTTCCTATTCCAGCACCATTGCCAGGCCGTCATTCAAGGAGCTCTCCTATGCCGAGATCTATGACCCCATCAGCGGCAGGACATTCGTAGGCGGGCTTTTCCGCGATGCCAATGATGTTGCCGGCATCGTATACTGGGACGGGAACCTTGTCAGCACCAGCATCCACAACTTTGACCTGCGCTGGGAGTTGTTCAAACCCGGCGGTCAGATGCTTTCGCTGAGCGGCTTCTACAAAAAGTTTATCAAACCGATTGAAATCGTACAGTATGCCACACAAACCGGTGCCTTTCAACCGCGCAACGTAGGCGATGCAGAAGTTTTCGGTGCCGAAGCGGAAATACGCATCAATACCGAAACCCTCATACCCTCCTTTAAAAACTTCAGCATCCTCTTCAATATAACCCTCACGCAATCCAGCATTGAACTCAGCGAAACCGAATACGAATCCAAACTGGAAAATGCACGAACAGGAGAAAGCATCGACAAATACCGCAGCATGGCAGGCCAGGCACCTTATATTATCAATACCGGGATTTCATACAATGGTGGCGAAAAAGGCCTCCTGAAAGGGCTGGAAGCCGGGCTGTATTACAACATACAAGGTGAAACACTGGAATACGTGGGCATCGCCGACCGGCCCGACATCTACTCCGTACCCTTTCACAGCCTGAACTTCAACGCCAATAAAAAGCTGGGTAAGGAGGAAAGAATACAGTTGGGGGTGAAAGTCGACAACATCCTGAACGACAATAAAGAATCGGTTTTCAGATCCTATATGGCCAACGACCGGTATTTCTACCGTTTATCGCCGGGGCTTCGTTTTCATCTGAGGTTCAGCTACGCAATATTCTAAATCCGGCAGAAAGAATAAATTGCGGGCACAATACATTTTAAGGTGCCAGTCTGCAGCTATTCCATGTACCGTCCTTCAGTTCATACCTGATCCTGTCGTTCAGGCGGTTTTCCCTGCCCTGCCAGAATTCATATGCCAGGGGCCGCAACACATATCCGCCCCAGTGTGAAGGTCTTTGGAGTTTTTCATGTGCGGAACGCGACAATAATTCATCGAATTTTTCTTCAAGATATGCCCGGCCCGGCACCGGACGGCTTTGGGGTGAGACAGCCGATGCAACCCGGCTCCCGAGTGGGCGTGATTCAAAGAAGGCATCGGAGCTGCTGTCATCCGTTTTTTCAACCATTCCCTCAACCCGGAGTTGTCTGTCGAGCCCGGGCCAGTAAAACATTACAGACGCATGCGGATTCTGTTCCAGTTCCATCCCCTTGCGGCTGTGATAGTTTGAATAGAACAGCAGGCCTTCGGGGCCTGCATCCTTGAGCAAAACCATCCGTACCGAGGGCCGGCCGTCATTACCTGCCGTGGCAAGCGCCATGGCTTCAGCATCATTTTCGCCCCGCGCGGAGGCTTCTTCGAGCCAGTCAAGAAACAAGTTCAAAGGATCTGCAGGGAATGCCCCGTCGGGCAATTTGCCCGACAAATACTCCCGCCTCCGGTATGTTCTTTTTTTTGCCATCATCTGTGCATGAAAACCAACAGAATAACGCAAGACAAATTTTTTTGTTCACACCCGCAGGAAAAGCATGCAGGATTTTCGCCGGACTTGCCAAGAGTCAGAAAGGGCAATCCCTGTTCTGCCTTTGATCAGCACTTCTCTGATTATACAATTTTCAAATCCGGCCGGTTAAGCATAACCAGGTAACTGATCCGTTATTATTTACTAACTTAGCCATATAAATCAAATGCTGAAAATATGGCCGGCAAGAACGCCAGTATCCCGATCTCAATCCTATACGCTGAAGACAAAACGTCGATACGCAAGGTGTACTCCGCCCTGTTAAAGGACATGGCAGAGACCCTGCATGTTGCGGCAAACGGGAAAGAAGGCCTGGCATTATATAAAAAGCACAGGCCCGATCTGGTGATCACCGACCTGAACATGCCGGAGATGGACGGGCTGGCCATGATCGCCGAAATACGCCGCAAGGATCCCGGCACCCGCATCATGATCATGACCGCCCATGATGCCCGGGAGAACTTTATGCATGCCATCCGGTACGGCGTTCGCAGCTATCTGCTCAAACCCGTAGAACACAGTGAACTTGAAAAGCAGGTCAGGGAGCTCGGCAGGGAGATCTTGCTCGAGAAAAACATACAGGAAGAGACCCGCATGCGACAGGAAGCCGAAGAGGCCCTGAAAAGAAGCGACGCCATCCTGAAAGCAGTCAACTACGCTTCAGAGCTGTTCTTTAAATATAACTACTCCACAAAAAGTGTCGGCGATGTGATCAGGCACCTGGGTGAGGCAACAGAAGTGAGCAGGGTATATATCTTTGAAAACTTTACAGGCAATAAAAACCAGCTATACACCAGCCTGCTTTTCGACTGGTCGGCGCCGGGAATCAATGACAAGCTGGATGCGGGCGAATTGCGGGAGATCTATTATAACGACGGATTTAAAAGATGGGTAAAGACATTGGGGCAGGGTAAGCCCATATACGGAAACATTGAAAAGTTCCCCAAACAGGAAAAAAGATTACTCGAAAAATACGATGTAATATCGGTTGTGATCATGCCCATCTTTGTAAACAACGAGTGGTGGGGTTTTATCGGGCTCGATGAATGCCTGGCAGCCCGCGAATGGACCGAGGCAGAGCTGAACGCCCTGGGCACGGCCGCCGACATCATCGGCGCCGCCATCCAACGTAAAAGAGTCGAGGTAGAACTGCTCAAGCTGAACAATGAACTCGAGATCCGCATACAGGAGCGGACACGCGACCTGATCAACGAAATATCGGAACGAAAATCGATCGAAGCCCTCCTCCGCGAAAGCGAGGAAAAATACAGGCAGGTATTTGAAAACGCCAACGACGGCATCCTGCTCACCGTTAACGGTATTGTCCGTTTTGTAAATCCCAAGATCTACGAAATGACCGGTTACATGCCGAAAAACATCATTGGCAAGCCTTTCAGCGATTTCATGCATGTTGATTACCGCGAGCTGATCATGGAAAATCATATGAAGCGGCTCAAGGGGGAAGATGTGCCCGACCGTTACGACATCAAGTTCGTCGACAGGAAAAAGAAACTGAAATGGTTCGAGATCAAGTCGACCGTCATCACCTGGGAAGGTGAAACCACCGTGCTGACCTTTGTCAGCGACATCACAGACCGGAAAAAGACCGCCGAGGAACTAACCCGCCTCAACCGCAACCTTGAAGAAAGGGTGCAGCAGGAACTGGAAAAGATCAGAAAACAGCAGGAGTTACTCATACAGAAATCGAAGCTTGAATCACTGGGAGAGCTGGCAGCAGGCATTGCACACGAGATCAACCAGCCCCTTGGAAGCATTGCCATGGGACTCGACAACCTCCTGCTGAAGTTCCGGTCGGGGGAGATCACTGACGAATACACCAAAAGAAAGATGGATTCGCTTTTCAGGGATATTGAGCGGATCAGGAATATCATTGAGCATGTGAGGATCTTTTCGCGCGACCAGCAAAATGCCATTTTTGAACCCATTGTGATAAACGAGGTGGTCAGAAATGCACTTTCGCTGATCTCCCGGCAATATGAGAACAAGGGGATTGACCTTAAAATAAAATATTCATCCCGTCCCGGCCTTTGTTTGGGTAACAAGTATAAGCTGGAGCAGGTCATTCTTAACCTGCTGTCGAATGCCAGGTATGCCGTGCTGGAGAAAGCCAGGACCAGCGCGACTGAATACGTGATGGAGATCAGGATCAGCACATTTGCCAACAGGAAGAATTGCGGGCTGGTCCTGTATGACAACGGTACCGGCATTCCTCAGAACATTATCGGAAATATCTTCGACCCCTTCTTCACGACCAAGATCGAAGAAAAAGGCACCGGGCTGGGGCTTTCCATCATTTATGGAATTGTGAAGGAAATGAAGGGAGAGATCAAGGCCGAGAGCAGGGAAAACGAATACACCCGGATGGTGGTCACCTTTCCCCTGCATAGGGAAAAACAGGAAAACAGCAATTAACCATGAAAGAGCTAAGCGTACTGATCCTCGACGATGAGCCGCGCATGCGGGATGAAATTGAAGAGTTCCTCAGCAGCCGGCAATACAGGGTGCACAAAAGCGGGAAACCTTCCGAAGCTTTTTACATCCTCGACCATGAGGAGGTCGACATCCTGATCCTGGATGTGAAGCTGCCTGAGATGGATGGCATCGAAGTGCTTGAAAGGGTAAAACAAGACTATCCCGGCATCGAGGTGATCATGATATCGGGGCACGGCGACATGAACACGGTAATAGAATCCATGCGGCACGGGGCATTCGACTATTTCCGGAAACCTTTCAGGCTGCCTGAGATCAGCCATGCCATTGAAAGGACAAGGCGCTTCATCCTGCTGAACAAAAAACTCAAAAGCACCGAATATAAGTTTGAAATCCTGTCGAAGGAAATTGAGAACACCCTCGGGCATCAGCTCATCGGCAGGAGCAATTCCATGAAGAAAGTAGTGGAGCTCATGTCGAAGGTGGCCGGGGCCAGCAGCACATCCGTTCTGATAACCGGCGAAAGCGGTACGGGAAAAGAGCTTGTTGCCCGCGGAATACACTTTATGAGCAACAGGAAAAAACAACTCTTCTATTCAGTCAATTGTTCGGCTGTGCCTGAAACCTTATTCGAAAGTGAGTTTTTCGGGCACAGGAAAGGGGCATTCACCGATGCGCACGAAGACAAGGAAGGATGGTTTGAGATTGCCAACAAAGGAACTTTGTTTCTTGATGAGATCGGCGACATGCCCATGAACCAGCAGGCCAAGCTGCTGAGGGTGCTGGAAGAGAAGAAGGTGAGTAAAGTCGGGAGCAGGACAGAGACCCCGGTGGATGTGCGGGTGATCACCGCCTCGAACCGCGACCTTTTCGAGATGAGCAGGCAAAAAAAATTCAGGCCAGACCTGTATCACCGGCTCAGCACTTTTGTGATCTGCATTCCCCCGCTCAGGGAGCGCAAAGACGACATCCCCCCCCTGCTCGATTATTATATCGCCTATTTCAACCGGCAAATGGGTAAAAACATCCGGGGTGTTGAGGCTGGCGTAAGCAAAAGCCTTGCGGCCTATAATTTTCCGGGCAATGTTCGGGAGCTCAGGAACATGATTGAACGGGCCATGATCCTTTGCGAAAAAGACATACTGAACTGGGATGACTTCCGCTACGGCCTTCCCGGCAGCGATGACAACGATGAAAGCGTGGGCGGCACCGGTGACACCGGCCTCGATTTGTCGGCCATTGAACGGAAAGCCATCGAAAAGGCGCTTGAGCTCGCCGCTTTCAACAAAGCCAAAGCAGCCGGACTGCTCAACATCTCCTGGCAGTCGCTCGACCGCAGAATGGAAAAACACGGGCTGAAATAGCAGATACCGGCAAAGGGCCCATTAACATGGCGCAGGGGTACGCCAGGCTGGGTATATTTGCCTCACCCTTACAGGCTTTTGGTGATAACGGGCCCTGCATGAAGCGTCTGCCCGCAAATGATCACCGGAAGTCCGGCTGTTTGGGAACAGCCGATTGAGGTTCATCGTAAAAATCAACAGGAAAAAAGCCCCGCAGTTTGGTTTCTGCGGGGCTTGGTTCTATTTTACCTTTTCAACGATGGCCTTAAAGGCCTCGGGGTTGTTCATGGCCAGGTCGGCCAGTGTCTTGCGGTTGATGTCGATGTTATTTTCGTGCAGTTTGCCCATAAACACGGAGTATGACATCCCGTACTGCCGGGCGGCTGCATTGATACGCTGTATCCACAGCGCCCTGAAATTCCTTTTCTTGTTCCTTCTGTCGCGGTAGGCATATGTCAGGCCTTTTTCGTAGGCATTCTTTGCCACCGTCCACACATTCTTGCGCCTCCCGAACTGGCCACGGGTCTCTTTCATGACCTTTTTCCTTCTGGTCCTTGAGGCTACTGCATTTACTGATCTTGGCATTTTCTTTTTGTTTTTTGCTGGGGCGTCCTGCGACGAACAGGAACTTTGCGGCCCTTTGCAGGTTTACAATTGTTTTACTTGGCAAGCATGGCGCGCACATTCTTCTCATCAGCAGGATCGACCAGGGTAAACTTGGTCAGGTTGCGTTTCTGCTTCTTTGTCTTTTTGGTCAGAATGTGACTTTTGTACGCATGCTTTCTCTTGATCTTACCGGTCCCGGTGAGGGTAAACCTCTTTTTGGCACCGGATTTCGTCTTCATTTTTGGCATTTTTGTACTTGTTATATGATGAATAATTATTTTTTCGGTGCGAGGATCATGATCATCCTTTTCCCTTCGAGCTTTGGCAGCCGTTCAACCTTTCCGTACTCTTCCAGTTCCTGTGCAAACTTCAGCAGCACCAGTTCCCCCTTGTCCTTGTAAACGATCATCCTTCCCTTGAAATACACTTCGACCTTCACCTTTGCCCCGTCTTCCAGAAATTTGACGGCATGTTTCAGCTTGAAGTTAAAATCATGGTCATCGATGTTCGGGCCCAGTCTGATCTCCTTCACGATCACCTTGGTCGATTTGGCCTTCATTTCTTTCTGTTTCTTTTTCTTTTCGTAAAGAAACTTCTTGTAGTCAACAATTCTACAAACCGGCGGACTGGCCGTTGGCGATATCTCCACGAGGTCCAGTCCCTGTTCATCGGCCATCTGGATCGCCTCCCTGATGTTGTAGATCCCTGGTTCTATTCCTTCTCCCACTACCCTTACAACGGGGGCCTTGATGTCCTCATTAATGTTGTGCTCATTTTCAGGCCTGCGCGGAGGTCTTCTGAAACGGCCACCGCGGTGAATCATCTTTGCAGCTATAATCTGGTCTCCTATATTGGTTAATACTAAATATTTACGTTCATCAGACGGTCATTTTCATCCCTGACCATCTTTATGAATTCTTCAATCTTTAAGGTGCCGGTATCTCCTTCACCCTGTTTTCTGACCGATACGCTTTCCCCGGCTTCTTCCTTTTCCCCCACTATCAGCATATACGGTATTTTCCTGAGTTCGGCGTCACGGATCTTCCGGCCCGTTTTCTCACTCCTTTCGTCAATGAGGGCGCGAATTTCGGAATTATTTAGCAAATTTAAAACTTTTTCGGCATATTTATTATACTTTTCACTGATCGGCAGGATGATAGCCTGCTCCGGAGCCAGCCATAGCGGGAACTTCCCGGCACAGTGTTCAAGTAAAACGGCCACAAAGCGTTCCATCGAACCAAAGGGAGCCCGGTGTATCATCACGGGCCGGTGCTTTTCATTGTCGCTTCCCGTATATTCCAGTTCAAAACGTTCCGGAAGGTTGTAATCAACCTGTATGGTTCCCAGTTGCCACTTCCTTCCAAGGGCATCCTTAACCATGAAATCCATCTTGGGACCGTAGAAAGCCGCTTCGCCGTATTCAACCACGGCATCGAGTCCCCGCTCTCCGGCCACCTCCATGATGGCTTTTTCGGCCTTCTCCCAGTTTTCGTCGCTGCCGATGTATTTCTCATGGTCGTGGGGGTCGCGCAAGGATATCTGTGTAATGAAATCGTTGAAGTCGAGGGCTTTGAAAATGATCATGACAATATCCATTACCGCCTTGAATTCATCTTTCAGTTGGTCGGGGGTGCAAAAGATATGGGCATCGTCCTGGGTAAAGCCCCTCACACGGGTCAGGCCATGCAGTTCGCCGCTCTGCTCATAGCGGTATACGGTGCCAAACTCGGCAATACGGTATGGCAGGTCACGGTATGATTTGGGACTGCTCTTGTATATTTCGCAGTGGTGCGGGCAGTTCATGGGTTTCAGAAAGAACTCCTCGCCGGGGATGGGTGTGCTGATGGGGTGAAATGAATCTTTTCCGTATTTATCATAATGCCCCGAAGTCTTATACAGTTCCACCTTCCCGATATGCGGTGTGATCACCTGCTGGTAGCCCATCTTTCGCTGAACCTTTTTCAGGAATTGTTCAAGGCGTTCGCGCAGTTCAGCGCCTTTGGGCAGCCATAGCGGCAGCCCCTGCCCCACCTGGTTTGAAAAGGCAAAGATGCCGAGTTCGGCGCCCAGTTTGCGATGGTCGCGTTTTTTGGCTTCCTCCAGCATCACCAGGAACTCCGTCAGCTCTTTTTGTTTGGGGAAGGTGATGCCGTAGATACGGGTAAGCATCTTGCGTTTTTCATCGCCCCGCCAGTATGCACCGGCGATGCTCAGCAGTTTCACCGCTTTGATCATGCCGGTATCGGGCAGGTGCGGCCCCCTGCAAAGGTCGGTGAATGTTCCCGACTGGTAAAGGGTGATCTCTCCATCCTCCAGTTCATTGATCAGTTCCACCTTGTATTCATCCCCTTTATCACGGTATAGTTTCAATGCATCGGCCTTGCTGACCTCGCGCCTGGTAAATCCCTGCTTCTCACGGGCCAGCTCCAGCATCCGCTTTTCAATCTTTCCGAGGTCATCATCAGACACCTGGTAATCGCCAAAGTCGATGTCATAATAAAACCCGTTTTCGATGTCGGGGCCGATCCCGAATTTCACCCCCGGATACAATTGCTCAATGGCTTCGGCCATGAGGTGGGCCGATGAGTGCCACATGGTTGACTTTCCCTCGGGATCCTCCCAGGTAAGCAGTTTAAGCCTTGCATCTTCGCCGATCGGCCGGGTGGCATCCATTACCTGGCCGTTCACCCTGGCCGATAAAACATTTCGTGCCAGGCCTTCGCTGATGCTCCTGGCGATATCAAGGGCAGTGGTGCCTTTTTCCACCTGTTTTACCGACTGATCCGGCAGTGTTATGTTGATCATTGTCATGCTGTGAAAAATTGGGTGCAAAAATAGCAAAAATCTGACAGCGGGCAAGGTATTGCATTCATTAAAATCAAGTCAGTTGCTTAATCAATGACTGTTATTTCGGTTCGCCTGTTCCTGGCGCGGCCCTGTTCCGTCAGGTTTTCATCCACGGGGCTGGTCATGCCGAAACCCCTGTACACAAGCCTGCCGGGGTCTATTCCTCTGCCGACAAGAAAATCATAAACCGCTTCTGCCCTTTTTTCTGACAATACCCGGTTATATTCCTCCGTGCCCACATCATCGGTATGCCCGCCGATGAGGATGCGCAAGCCGGGGTTCTCAATCAGCAGGCCATACAGTTTTTCCAGTTCAACCTTCGAAAGCGTATCCAGCTCATAGCGGTCGGTGTCGAAAAAGATGTTGTTCAGCACCATCGATTGCCCGGCCTTCAGCGGCTGAAGCATCACATCCATTTGAAGGGGACTTTCGGGTGCTTTGATCCCCTGCAGGTTGAAGTTAGCGGAATAAAACAAATAATCCTTCCGTGAAATGTTCAGTGCGTAGTTTCTGCCTTCCGGCAGGGCCGCGATATAGTATCCGCTTACCGGATCAGACTGGCACCTGACCACCAGTTCCCCGCCGGCCAGGTCAATCAGTTCTATTTCAGCATTAAGGGCTTCAAGGGTCTCCGCATCCCTGACCTTGCCGGCTATATAGCTGACCGTTTGGGGAGCCAGGGCCGGCGGCAGGTCAAAACGGTAAATATCGTAACCGCCAAATCCATTTTCGATATCGGACGATAAATAAGCAGCCTTGCCGTTTGTGGCCACCACCAGGTTGATCTCATCAGAAGCCGTATTTACCGGGTAGCCCAAATTTTCGGCTTCCCCCCAGCTTCCGTCACTCTTTTTCCGGACCACGAACAAATCGAATCCCCCCATACCAATATGGCCTTTTGAGGAGAAATACATGGTTTGTCCGTCGGGGTGGATGAATGGGGCCATCTCCTCTCGATTGGTATTGATCCCGGCACCTGCATTGACGGGTTCTGTCCATCCCCTGCCGGGGATAAACCTGCTGCTCCAGATGTCGGAGCCACCGAAGCCGCCGGGCCGGGCCGACGCAAACCAGAGTGTCTGCCCATCGGCTGAGAAGCAGGGTTGTGAATCCCAGCTTTCGGAATTGACGGTTTTTCCGAGGTTAAGCGGTTCGCCCCATGCATCGCCTTCCCTGCCGCAAACATAAAGATCGCAACTGCCGTAACCACCTTCCGCACCGCAGGAAGTAAAGAAGATAAAACGCCCGTCGGGCGAAAGGCTCATGGCGCCCACATTCCCCAGTTTCAGCAGTCGCGGCAGGGCCGTACCCGTGTTCACCCAACCCGAATCGGTCATCACGGCCAGCATAAAGCTTTCAACATAACGCCCGCTGACAACCGAATCGGGTTGCATGAGCGTATATACCAGCCTTTGTTCATCGAGGGTTATGGAGTTTACAAATTCGTCGTGGACTGAATTTATATATTTTCCAAGGTTAAGCGGCTCGAAAGGAACGGGATTTTCCATGGCATGTTCCCTGAAAAGCGCCGTTTCGAGCAAGCGTTCCACCAACGCCCTTTTCTCCTCCCTGATACCGTTATATAAAAGGTAATCCTGAAAGTATGCCACTGCATCGCCGTACTGTTCAATATCAAAATAAACCTTAGCCAGCAGGAAATATAATTCGGGAGAATACCAGGGATCAATGCTGATGGCTTTGCGGTATGCGGCTATGGCATCGGTGGTGCGCGACTGGTCGCGGGCGATATCGGCCAGCAGGATATGGGGGGCGGCCCAGGCGGTATCGATCCCGGCAGCTTTTTCCAGTTGACCCAGGGCAGCCGATAGCTTACCGGCCCTGTAGAGTTCCAATCCCTTTTCAAAAGCCTTGCCGGCCTTCGGCAGGGGAATATGGGCTTCATGCTCCTGAGGCATTGCCGTTGCGGGCAGGGCAAGCACGATGGCCATCAACAATATTTCAAGGAAGGATCTCATTGGCCGGATGGGCGCATCAGGGGATGCGCATGTATTTGTGTGTTTGCAGGGATATCAGCCAGTGCGGGTTTTCGAGGATGTAGTCGACAATAAGCGGCATCATTACCTCAGCCGAACTCCATTCGGGTTGCAGAAAAAGAAGGCATTCCGGCCTTAACTTTTCCCTGATTTGTTCAGCCCATTCAAAGTCGTCCGCATCATGAATGATCACTTTTATTTCATCGGCTCTGGCAAAGGCTGCTTCAAGGGGCGGCAGGATTTTCTTGGGCGAAAGGCAGATCCAGTCGAAATGGCCCTGCAGTTCAAAGGCACCGGAGGTTTCAAGGAAGATGGATACATCATGTGCCGACAAGCCATCACAGAGGGGCAGCAGGTTATACATGGCCGGTTCGCCGCCGGTGAGTACCACGGCGCGGGCGGGATAAGAGGCCGCCCGTTCAACGATCCCGTCTACATCAAGGAGGGGGTGCAGTTGTGCATCCCAGGATTCCTTTACGTCACACCAGTAACAACCCACATCACAACCCCCAATACGGATGAAATAGGCTGCCTGTCCTGTGTTGTAGCCTTCGCCCTGTATGCTGTAGAACTCTTCCATCACGGGCAGCAGTTTCCCGGCTTTCATCAGTATTTCCTGTTCTGGGTTCAAATGAGAAATATCTTCAGGTTGATTTATCGGTAGATCTCGCGTTTGTGTGCCATGAGGGTATTCTGCAGGAGTGCCGTGATGGTCATTGGGCCGACGCCTCCTGGCACAGGCGTGATCAGGCTGCACTTTTTAGAAACCTCATCGAAGCGCACGTCGCCAACCAGTTTATGGCCTGAGCCGGCATCGTCTGAAGGAACCCTGTGAATGCCGACATCGATGACCACGGCGCCATTTTTCACCATGCCGGCATGCACGAATCCGGCTTGCCCGACCGCTGCGATCAGGATATCGGCACCGGCAGCGATCTCTTCAATATTCCTTGATTTGCTGTGGCAGATTGTAACGGTGCTGTTACCCGGCTTTGCCTTTCTCGAGAGCAGGATGGCCAGGGGCGTTCCCACGATCTTGCTGCGCCCGAGCACAACGCAATGCATCCCTTCCGTTTCCACACCTGATCTTTCGAGCAATTGCATGATGCCATGGGGCGTTGCGGGCAGATAGGCAGGCAGCCCGGCAAGCATACGGCCAAGGTTAAGCGGATGGAAGCCATCCACATCCTTTGCAGGGTCAATGCGTTGGATCACCCTTTCTTCGGAGATATGCGCCGGCAAAGGCAACTGTACGATAAAGCCGTCGACCTCCGGATCCCGGTTCAGGAAATCGATCATCTCGAGCAGTTCGGTCTCGCTTGTTGATGCAGGCATTTTATAAACCGAGGAGGTGATGCCGACAGATTTACAGGCTTTTTCTTTCCCTGCCACATAAGTCTTGCTGGCGGGGTCGTCGCCGACGAGGATGGCTGCCAGATGTGGGGCTTTGTCTTCTTCGTCGATCAGTCGGGCAACCTCCGTTCTGATCTCTGCGCGGATTTCTTCCGCAATTTTTTTTCCGTCGATTAATTCCATCCTGTTATTCGCTTGGGCGGGTCATCGTTTCATGCCCGGTGCATTTTTCATGTTACGCATCATCTGCATCATGTTCCGGCCCCCGCCTTTTGACATCATCCGCATCATCTTGCTGGTTTCCTCGAATTGTTTGATCAGGCGGTTCACTTCCTGTATGTCGGAACCGCTTCCTTTGGCGATCCTGAGCCGGCGACTGCCATTAAGTATTTTCGGGCTTTCACGTTCCTCGTTGGTCATGCTCTGGATAATGGCTTCGATGCCTTTAAAGGCGTCGTCGTCAACATCCAGGTTCCTGATGGCTTTTCCCATTCCGGGGATCATTCCCATCAGGTCCTTGATATTACCCATTTTTTTGATCTGCCGGATCTGGCTCAGGAAATCATTGAAGTTGAATTCATTCCTGGCCATTTTTCGCTGCAGTCGCTGGGCCTCTTTTTCATCGAACTGTTCCTGTGCGCGTTCCACCAGGCTCACGATGTCGCCCATTCCCAGGATGCGGTCGGCCATCCTGTCGGGATGGAACACATCAATGGCATCGATCTTTTCACCGATCCCGATAAACTTGATGGGCTTGTCGACCACAGCCCTGATGGTCAGCGCCGCACCGCCCCTGGTATCGCCATCGAGCTTGGTCAGCACCACGCCTTCATAATCGAGCTGATCGTTGAATGCCTTTGCTGTATTCACTGCATCCTGCCCGGTCATTGAATCCACCACAAAGAGCGTTTCCTGCGGCTTCACCTTATCCTTGATGGCCGAAATTTCCTTCATCATGGCTTCATCGATGGCAAGGCGGCCGGCGGTATCTATGATCACCACATTGTAAGCTTTTGCACGGGCATGGCTGATGGCATGATCGGCGATCCTGACCGGCTCCATGCTTCCTTCTTCCGTAAATACTTCAACGCCGATCTGCTCACCCAGTACCTGCAATTGTTTGATAGCCGCAGGCCTGTATACGTCGCCCGCAACCAGCATAGGGTTCCTGCCCTTTTTGGTTTTAAGGTAATTGGCCAGTTTGGCGGCAAAGGTGGTCTTACCGGAGCCCTGCAGGCCTGCGATGAGGATGACGGCAGGGCTGCCCTTGATATTGATCTCTTCGTGCGTTCCGCCCATGAGGGAGGCCATCTCGTCACGCACAACCTTTACCATCAGCTGCCCGGGTGATACGGCTGTAAGCACATCCGCGCCCAGCGCTTTCTCCTTTACATCATCGGTAAACTGCTTGGCGATCTTATAGCTCACATCGGCATCCAGCAATGCCTTCCTGACCTCTTTCAGGGTTTCGGCAATATTGATCTCTGTGATACGCCCCTGCCCCTTGAGCAATTTAAATGAGCGTTCCAGTCTGTCGCTTAATCCTTCGAACATGTTTAAACTATTGAATTCCGGCGCAAAAGTAATCATTTTTTGGATGCCAAACCTCGCGGAACCACCCTGCATTGGAATTGAAAAAAAACAATGCAATTGTAACAGGCATGTATGATTTTATAATTATTTGTTTAAGTTTGGATGTACAAAATCATTAATCATACCGAAATGAAAAACATTCAACTATTGATCCTGGCGGTATCATTTTTATTGACAAGCCTTTACACATCGGCACAAACCGGAACTCCCGGTCAGCCAAACCCGTATTCCTTTTATGATGAGGGCAGCCTGATCGTTCCCGGAATCGATTATTCTCGCTTGTTGATCGTTTTTGAAACGGGCTTTCAGGAAAGCAGTATCGACGATATCCTGCTGCGTTATCCTTCGCTGCGACCCGATGACTCACAGTCACTGCCCTGGAATAACAAAAGATATTATCTCCTGGAAACATCCCTGGCCGATAACGTTCTGAAGGCGGAAAGCTTCCTGTCCGCATTGCGTGAGGAGCCCGGCCTGATCTCAGTTTGCCCGGCACTATGGCGCGATGGCGATATTGCATGGGCGGATGAGTTGCTGCTGTTAAACATCGCCAACGGCCTGCATGAAACCTCAGAAGCAGAAACCCTGGTCAAAGCCTTTGGCGGGAAGATCGAAGAAAAGCTCGACATGCTTACTTCCACGACCTGGGTCGTCAGCATTCCTTCGGGTGAGAATGTCTTTCATGCCTGCCGTGAACTTGCCATAAATGAAAACGTCAACTTTGCCCAGCCCAACCTCTATCATTACGGGAAAACCGGCTTTATACCGAACGACCCGATGTTTTCTGATCAGTGGTTCCTTGATCAGGCCAGCGACGCTGATATTGACGCACCGGAAGCCTGGGATATCACCACGGGGTCGACTGACATTGCCGTTGCCGTGATCGACGGTCACGGCTACGACATGGGACATGTCGAAATGACCGGCAAATATATTTCGCCATACAATGCCGTTGACGACAACAATGATCCGGCAGCCAGCCACAGCGAAGAAAATCACGGCACGCCCTGTGCCGGCATTATCGGAGCCCTCACCAACAACGCCACCGGGGTGGCGAGCGTGGGATACAACACCCGGGTGGTGCCGATCAAGATGGGATTTAACTACAGCAGTGGCGGAACATTTCAGACCAGCGACGTAGTTTTAATCCGTTCCTGCGAACATGTGATGACCTCACCCTACGCCATTGTGGCGGTGAGCAACAGCTACTCCATGGGTTCCTGGGCGAACATTCAGTCTATCCGCACCGCCTATTCGAACATGCGCACCGATTCGCGGGGCGGACTGGGCAGCGTGGTGCTGGCTTCCACGGGGAACGACAATGCCCTGAATGCGGTAGCGTATCCGTTCCATTTTGCCCATGTTGTTGGCGTTGGCTCCTCCGACCAGTATGATGAAAAGAGTTCGTTTTCGAATTACGGTGATTCGACCGACCTGGCCGCACCCGGATCTGACATCTGGACCATTGACCGCACGGGATTACAGGGTTATTCCCTTACCAATTATGTTGACTTTGGCGGCACCTCTGCGGCCTGCCCGGTTGCGGCAGGCGTTGTGGGACTGATCGCCTCGGTCAACCCCGGCTTTACGGAAGCGCAATTACGCAACAAGCTCTACAATTCATGCGAGAAGGTCGGGGGCTATACCTATTCCAATAACCCGAACTATTCATATGGTACCTGGAGCCCGCAAATGGGTTACGGCCGTGTCAATGCCTTCCTGGCAGTCCAGGGCGGCGGATCACCCCTCTCACCGCCCACCAACCTGCAGGCGCAGGTTACGGGGAACAACGTATACCTGAGCTGGACAGCTCCCGGAGGCGGCGGGGGGACACAGGCGGAGTTGATCTACGACAATAATGTAAGCACAGGTGCATATAAATACCCCGGTTATGCCATGTCAACGCATATGTCGCCTTCAGGCCCCTGCCAGGTGCTAAGCCTGAAGTACTACACCACCAGCGAGGGGTCCGGCAACCAGTTCTATGCAAAGGTTTTCAACTGGACAGGTTCTCAACCTGGCACAACGGTACTCTACAACAGTACTCAAACGGCACTGAACGATAATTGGGTGGAGGTTGACGTATCCGGATCGGGCATTAACGTGAGCGGTGATTTTGTTGTCGGGTTCGGAAGTTTCAGCGAAAATGCCTACCTGGGATATGATGCCAACCTGAACAACGGAAGGTCATGGGATCTTCAGGAATCATCCCAGACCTGGTCGGCATGGAACGAGGCCTACCTGATCAGGGCAGTGGTATTGTACCCGACGGGGGAACGGGAGGTTCTGGGTGGCAACCTCCCGGAAACGGCAAACCTTGGCGGCAAAGGGGAAACCAGGACTCACAGCGGTCCGCCCGCGCACAGTCTTGCTGCCATTCCCGGCAGGGAAATCCCATCACGTGCCCTACTCGGTTACAAAGTTTACCGGGACGGTACGGCCCTGAACACCTCTCCCGTTTCCAATACCTGGTATGATGATAACGGTCTGGCTGCAGGCTCATATTCTTACACGGTTACGGCAATTTACGACGAAGGGGAGTCGGATCCTGCAGGGCCCGCCGTGGCCAATATCAGCGGAATTCCGCTTGACCCGCCACTGAACCTTCAGGCCTGGGCAAACGGTAGCACCGTAAATGTAAGCTGGACCTCACCGCAGGCAGGCGCCGAGGAATGGATCCTATACCATGACGGCACCTTCGAAAGCTCCTTTGCCTCGACAAATGGCGGCTCGGGGATTGCACAACTATTCACCCTTTCATCTTACCCTGTAACACTTAACGAAATCCGTTTTTTCACCAGCAATTATGAGAACTGGGAACAGCCCATGACGATATATGTTTTGGATGGCAGCGGCAATACTGTCCTTGGCGGACCTTATACTGCCAACGGTGCAAATAACAACTGGGTAAGCCGCACGACCAACGTGACCATCAACCAGTCGAGCTTCATGATCGCTACCTATAATGATGATCCGGGAGGGCCTTATGTAGGGGTTGACGACAGCTTCTTCAACGGGTCGCTGTATTTCGGGAACCACACCGATGGTTTCACCGAACTATCACAGCTCGGTGATTATGAATATGTGGGCAGTCACGAAGCAAGGGTAACCTACCACAGCAGGTATGGCAGGAAGGTGACCGCCTGGCTGCGTCCCGGGGGATCACCGGAACAACAAATCCCGGCCGATATGCACATTGAAAAGGAAGCACTGTCGGCACCCTATCCGGATGGGAGCAGAAGCCTGCTTGGCTTTAACATATTTCGCGACGGAAACAAACTGAATTCAGCCATCTGGACCTCCACATCCTACGCAGACCAGAGCCTTGCAGCAGGCACCTATGATTATTCGGTCAGCGCGGTATATGACGAAGGTGAATCGGCACAGGCAGGTCCGGTGCAGGTTACGGTGGGCGGAAGCAGCCTTGAGGCGCCGGCCAATCTGACCGGCATCGTAAATAACGACAATGTAACACTTTCCTGGACAGGTCCGGGCGGAGGATCGCAGGAAGAACTGATCTATGACAACGGCGGGACCGATGATGGATATACCTATCCGGGATTCACCATGTCGACACATATGTCGCCCTCAGGATCCTGCCAGGTTTTGGAGCTGTACTACCTGACTTCATTCAACACCGGCGGCGGAAGTTTTACAGCCAGGATTTTCAACTGGGCCGGCTCACAACCCGGAAGCACTTTGTTGTATGAAAGCAATGCAACCGCCGAAGAAGGCTGGACCACCCTTGACATCAGGGCGGCAAACCTGACCGTTAACAATGATTTTGTGGTCGGTTTCGGTTCGGAGAATGAAAACACCTTTCTCGCCTACGATCCGGACCTCAACAATGGCCGTTCCTGGGACCGCGAGGATGCCACAGGAACCTGGTCAGACTGGAATGAGGCCTATATAATCAGGGCCCTGGTGCAATATTCGGACGGCAGCAGGGATGTGATTGGCAACATGCAGGAATTCCTTGGTTATAACCTTTACCGCAACGATGTAAAGATCAACACCAGCCTGATCACTTCGCACAGCTTTCCTGATCAGGTACCGACCTGGGGCGTTTACAACTACAACGTAACTGCCGTTTACGACGAGGGTGAATCCGTCTATTCGAACACCTTTATCATGAGTTATGTCTTTGGTGTTGAAGAGCTTTCATTGCTGGATGTGAGCATTTACCCGAACCCGGCCACTGAGAGGCTTTTCATCCGTTCGGGTCACAAAATCCTGACGGTGGAACTGATCGGGATGGACGGCAAGGTAGTCATTGCTGCAGGCGTGAATGACAAAGAATACCAACTTGACATCAGTGGCTCAGGGGCTGGTCTTTACCTGTTACGGGTTGAAAATGAAAAAGGCATGGCTACGGCAAGGGTCCTGGTATATTAGCAAGTGCTTACATTTTCCCGGGCACATCGATCCCCAGGAGTTTCATGGCGGATGCGATGACGCTGGCTGTGAGGAATGACAAATTCAGGCGGAGGCCCGCTTTGGCGGGATCGGGTTCACGAAGGATATTGATTTCCTGGTAAAACTGGTTGTATTCACGCGCCAGTTCATAGGCATAATTGGCGATGAGGGCGGGATTTAATTCCCTGGCTGCTTCGGCGACCACTGCCGGGTATGCATGCAAAAGTTTCAGGATTTCCTTTTCCTTCGGGAGCAGATCCATGGGCTCCACGTCAGCCATTATACCATAACCTTTGTCTTCCGCCTTTTTCAGCAGGGAATTGATCCTTGCATGGGTATATTGTATGAAGGGGCCTGTATGTCCATTGAAATCGATGGATTCTTCAGGGTTGAAAAGCATATTCTTTTTCGGGTCAACCCGGAGGATAAAAAACTTAAGTGCACCCTGGCTGATCGTTTCAAAAAGCTTTTTGGCTTCTTTTTCATCCAAATCCCCTGCTTTGCCAAGTTCCATTGCCATTTTTTCCGCCGTACCGAACATCTGGTCCATCAGGTCATCGGCATCGACCACGGTACCCTCCCGTGATTTCATCTTTCCATCGGGAAGTTCCACCATGCCGTAGGAAACATGAGTGATATTTTCGGCCCATTTCCTTCCGGTTCTTTTCAGTATCAGCTTCAGAACGTCAAAGTGGTAATTCTGTTCGTTCCCGACAACATAGAGGAGCCTTTGGGGGTTATATTCATCGTGTCTGAGCTGGGCGGTTCCGAGGTCCTGGGTCATATACACCGATGTACCGTCGGCCCTGAGTAATAATTTTTCATCGAGGCCGTCGGGTGTGAGGTCTGCCCAAACAGAGCCATCATCCTTCCTGAAGAGTTTTCCTGTCTTTAGCCCTTCCTCCACGATAGACTTGCCAAGCAGGAAAGTATCCGATTCATAGTAGATCTTGTCAAAGCTAATTCCCAGCCTTTTATAGGTTTTCTCAAAGCCGGCATATACCCAGCTATTCATGACAGACCATAAATCTCTGACATCGTGATCGCCAGCTTCCCATTTCTTAAGTATTTCACGGGCTTCCGCCAAAAGGGGAGCCTGTTTTTCTGCTTCTTCCCTGTCGATGCCCTTATCGATCAGTTCGGCAACTTGCTTCCTGAGCATACTGTCGAACATAACATAGCAGTTGCCCACCAGCTTGTCCCCTTTGACATTCTCGGTTTCCGGTGTTTTTCCGCTAAACCATTTCTGCCATGCCAGCATTGATTTGCAGATATGGATCCCGCGGTCGTTCACAAGGTTTACCTTAACCACGTGATGGCCTGCAGCACTAAGGATTTGCGACAATGACCAGCCCAGGAGGTTATTTCTGATATGACCAAGGTGCAGCGGTTTATTTGTGTTGGGTGAAGAAAACTCTATCACGACCGGTTTACCGGGAAGCACCGGTTTTGATCCAAAGTCCTTATTAAACAGGTTTTCGGCAAGAAAAGCAAGCCAGTACCCATCTCCGACGAGGAGGTTCAGGAAGCCTTTGATCACGTTAAATGCCCTGATCCCGGGCATGTTTTCCAGCAGATATTTGCCAATTTTAGTTGCAGTATCTTCCGGGCTTTCCTTGCTATATTTGAGAAATGGAAAAACATTGATGGTATAGTCTCCTTCAAATTCTTTTCTTGTTTTCTGGATGACGATATCATCAGGCTTCAACATCGCTGAATACAATGCTTTGAATGCTGCGGTTGTGCTTTGTTGGATTTTGGTTTCTATCATTGGGATTGTGTTGGGGCAAAAATAGTTGAAAAACTGATAGGGTTGCCAACCCTATTAAGGCTGGCAACCCTAATCATCTTCAAGGCTAATCATCTTCAGCTTTTTTTCATTATGCATCACATCATGATAATTGATAAAATCCTCAAGATCATTAAACCAGGAAATTACACTTTCGCTTTCAACAATCAAATCGTCAACCTCTTCCTTGATTACCCGGTATGAACTATATGGATATTTTCTGAAATCCTGCACTATCTGATGCTTTTGAGGATTAAAGTGTATGTAAAAAACCAGCCTCCTGAGGTAGTCCATATTGTTCACCGCAATCCTGCGGAATTGCTTCCTGAAAAGGCTCCCCGACCGTCCTTCCTGTTTGTTTATCGACAGTGCATAGGCTTGGAATAATCTTCTAAATTGATGACTTACCTTGAGGTGATAGTTTTCATCGTTTTTATTTTTGACTTTAATCAAAAAATGAAAATGATTTCCGATCAGGCAGTATGCATAGGTGTCGACATAAGAACTGAGAAAAAACTGATACCTTCTTAGGAAATACCTATAATTTTCTTTGGTAAAAAATAAATTTTCGCCATTGTTCCCCCGGTTGAAAACATGGAAATAACAATCAGGCAGCAGTGGTGTAAGGATTTTTTTTGTTGGCATAATTATAAGGCTTTATTAGTTAATACCAAAATTTCAGAAATGTGCCCTTAAAAAAAAGGGTTGCCAGCCCTATTAAGGTTGGCAACCCTTCTATCAGCCTTATTTACAGCATCATAATCCCCATAAACAACACACTCTATTTTTTTTTCAACCCAATACAGTTGACTCTCAGCAGAAAACTTTACTTTTGCAAAAAATTTTATTAACCCGGTTTACACCAAAAAAGAGGAATTCGATATGAAACGTAACGTGATCATTATCGGTGCTGCGGGAAGAGATTTCCATAATTTCAACACCTATTTCCGTGGCAATGAAGCCTACAATGTGGTAGCTTTCACTGCTGCGCAAATTCCCGATATCGATGGTAGAAAATACCCGGCCGAACTGGCTGGAAATGCCTACCCGGATGGTATCCCGATCTATGCAGAAGAAGACCTCCCAAAACTGATCAAAGACCTGAAAGTTGATGAGTGTGTTTTTTCATACTCAGATGTTACTTATCAGAAAGTAATGAACGTCAGTGCCATCGTCAACACGGCAGGCGCTAATTTTACATTACTCGGCCCCACCGACACCATGGTAAAATCAACAAAACCCGTTATTGCCGTTGGTGCAGTCAGAACCGGCTGCGGAAAGAGCCAGACTTCCAGAAGAATTATTGAGCTCTTAATGGAACAAGGGCTTAAAGTTGTCGCCATCAGACATCCAATGCCTTACGGGAACCTTGTAGAGCAAAAAGTTCAGCGCTTTGCCACCATTGAAGACCTTGCAAAACACAAATGCACAGTTGAAGAAATGGAAGAATACGAGCCGCACGTGGTCCGTGGCAATGTGATCTATGCCGGTGTTGATTATGAAGCCATCCTTCGCGCCGCCGAACAAGATCCTGACGGTTGTGATGTGATACTCTGGGATGGCGGCAACAACGACTTCCCATTCTATGTGCCCGACCTTAATATTACCGTGGTCGACCCCCACAGGGCCGGACATGAACTGACATATTACCCCGGTGAAGTCACACTGCGCCTGGCTGATGCGGTAATCATAAACAAAATGGACAGCGCCGGACCTGAAGGCATACAGATACTGCGCCAGAATATTGCCAAAGTTAACCCGGGCGCCATTGTCATAGATGGTGCTTCACCCATCAAAGTGGATAACCCCGAACTCATCAAAGGCAAAAAAGTCCTGGTTGTAGAAGACGGACCAACGCTTACACACGGCGAAATGAAACTGGGCGCCGGTGTTATTGCTGCACAAAAATACGGGGCCAGCGAAATGATCGACCCGCGGCCATACACAGTAGGCAAGCTCAGTGAAACATTCAGGATTTATCCCGGAATCGGCGCGCTGCTTCCCGCAATGGGTTATGGCGAAGAACAGCTCAAAGACCTTGAAAGCACTATTAATAAGGCTGAATGCGACTCCGTTGTAATCGGTACACCCATCGACCTGAACAGGATCATCAAAATCAATAAACCAAACACCCGCGTTTATTACGACCTTCAGGAAATCGGGTACCCCGACCTGAAGGGACTGGTCAACGACTTTATCAAAAAATTCAACCTCAAATAAACAGAAAGCGGCTCCGTTGAGCCGCTTTTTTTTTATAAGTTTTTAACATGAATGATAACTGCAGGTATTTTTAATACCTTTAAAACAAAAAAATCGATGGACCTGAAAAACAAAAGCCTGGTTTCGATCAGCGACTATTCGCTCGAAGAGCAGATCGGGATACTTGAACTGGCTGCAGAATTTGAAAAAAATCCCAGACAGAAAATCCTTGAAAAACATGTTGTTGCCACATTATTCTTTGAGCCCTCAACAAGAACCAGGTTAAGCTTCGAAAGTGCAGCAACACAACTCAGCGCCAAGGTAATCGGATTTAGTGAAGCAGGAACCTCAAGTGTTTCCAAAGGCGAAACCCTGAAAGATACCATCCTGACCGTCAGCAATTATTCTGATATCATCGTAATGCGGCATCCGCGCGAAGGAAGCGCCAGATACGCCGCCGAAGTAGCCCCCGTTCCGGTTATCAATGCCGGCGACGGCGCCCATCAACATCCGACCCAGACCCTGCTCGACCTGTATTCAATCCTAAAAACACAAGGTAAACTTGATAAACTGAACATTGCTTTCGTCGGAGACCTCAAATACGGCCGCACGGTCCACTCCCTCGTCGAAGCACTCTGCCAGTTCGATACAACATTTCATCTTGTATCGCCGATCGACCTGAAGCTCCCCAGCTATATGAAAATCCACATAAAAAACAAAAACCTCCAGTATCATCAGTATACTGAAATGAATGAAGTCATACCAAAAGTCGATATCCTGTATATGACCCGGATTCAGAAAGAACGCTTTGCCGATCCGATCGAATACGAACGTGTAAAGGATGCCTATATACTGCGGTCGCCCATGCTGGCAAATGCCATGGATCATATGAAAGTCCTGCATCCCCTGCCCAGGGTCAATGAAATTGATGAAGAAGTAGACAAAAGCAAGCATGCATATTATTTTCAGCAAGCCCAAAATGGCGTGTTTGTCAGAATGGCGCTGCTCAGTTCAATTCTCGGAGTTGTTTAAATAAATAATCCAATGGAAGAAAGAAAAGAATTAAAAGTCAATGCTATTGAAAACGGTACGGTTATCGACCATATCCCCACACAAAGCGTTTTTCAGGTGATCCATATGCTCAACCTGAATGAATGCGAAAACCAGATCCTTTTCGGAACCAACCTCGAAAGCCAAAAATACGGAAGGAAAGGCATCATAAAGGTCAGCAATCGTTTTTTCGATCCGTCAGATGTCAATAAAATTGCACTGATAGCCCCGACAGCCACACTCATCGAAATTAAAAACTTTAAAGTGGTAAACAAAAAGAATGTGATCCTGCCCGATACCGTAAAGCAGTTTGTGAAGTGTGTCAATCCGAACTGCATCACCAATCATGAAAAAGTAACCCAAAAATTCAACGTGATCGATAAAACGGAAATCAAACTGCAGTGTCTTTACTGCGAAAAGGTAACGGCCAAGGATAATTTCACTTTTATCTGATGAAAGTCTGGAAATTGCATGAATGAAAAATGCCCCACCCCATCGCAAACCATATTAAAAACCTGGTCAGCCAGGGCGAACACCAGCAACTTGATTTTAAGTTTGAGATTTCCGATTCGAAAAAGATTGCCCGCTCACTGGTGGCATTTGCCAATACCGATGGAGGGAAAATCCTGGTTGGCGTTAAAGATAATGGGGCCATTGCCGGGGTGAGATCGGAAGAGGAATTTTTTATGGTAGAAGGAGCTGCCTCCATGCACTGCAGACCCCAAATCAGTTTTCTAACAAAAGAATGGATCGTTGATGGCAAAACCATATTGGAAGTCGTTGTAAAAAAAAGCCCCGGCCGACCGCATTACGCCCCCGACAAAGACGGAAAATGGAAAGCATTTGTGCGTGTAAAGGATCAAAACCTGGCAGCGTCAAAAACCTTATTAAAACTCTGGCTGGCACAAAAGAAAAACCAGGCCGTAAGCATTCGCTACCGGGAACAGGAAGCGATCCTTTTGCATTACCTGGAAGAAAACCACCACATAACCCTTTCCGGATTCAGTCGCATGGCCGGTATTCCACGCTTCCTGGCAGAAAAGATCCTGATCAACTTTATTCTGCTGGATATCATTTATATGGATATGACCGGGCAGCAAACTTACTATCGCCTGGCCGAAGGGAAGGATGCCGGATCCTGAATCCCGCATAGCGGATATTCAAAACTTTACTCACTCCCGTTAAACTATTTTAACAAACATCTGTTCAATATTATCGCAGAAATCATTAATATTGTGACATGAAAAGGATCTTACTGGCCATGGTTTTGATTTTTGGGATGCATGATGCTTTTTCCCAGGACAATCCTTTTTATTATCACGGCCTTCAAAACGGGTTTCACCCAAGGCTTTCTGCAGGCGGGTTTCAAAGCCTCGCTCCCGGAGCCGAACACGCTCAAATCAAGAAGGTGGATCTTGGTATACAGTTGGGGACCTCATTCAGCACAGATTTCAATAAGGGCTTTGCCTTTACCACCATGGCCGCGCCGGAGCTTAGGTTTAAGATCAATGAGCGATTCAGGATCAGGGGAGGTATAAGTATTTCAAACACTGAATACGGAAACACTTTGGTTTATTCTCCTTATGGTATGACGCGGCATAGCGGCAATGTAACGCAGGGGATGATTTATGTGAGCGGAGATTATATGATCAGTCCCAAGGTGATGTTATCAGGAACGGCCTTCAAGGAATTTTCCATGAATCACAGCGATCCCGAAAATCCATATAATCCTGGCTTTGATGGTCAGGGACTGATGATGAACCTAAGGTTATTTCCATCGGACAACACTACCATCGAGATTGGGGCCGAATTCTACGAAGGCAATAACCCCTATAGAAGCAGTTTCTATAATCCATATGGAGGCTACAGGCCATTTGCTCCCGGCTTCTAGTTGAATTACATCTTACATTTTATAATTTACAGTTTAGATTTTGATATTTTAGTTAACTCAAAACTCACTGCGTCCGCCGTAGCTTTGCGAAGGCGGAGCCCTCAAAACTCACCCTATATATATTATTGTATAAAAACCCCGTCGACTTAATCCATAATGCAACGGACAGATATTCCCCATGCCCGGTAGGCGTTGGTTATGAAGGAATCGGTACTATTGAAGTGCAAGTAATGCACCCTGGTACCATCCACTGTGCTTGACCAATAGAAAGCGTGAGTGCCCAAATAGGTGAGCAAACCATCGTTATAGTTGCGGAGACCGGCAACGGGAAGTTTAAGCGATGAAGCAAAAGCCCCTGCCGCATTATTTGAGGTCCAGCTTGCTCTTTCGTTATCTAATTCTGTTTCTGTTGGCAGCCTGTATTCACTTGGGCAAGGATTGTTTGTGCCACCAGGGACTTGCCAGAGCGTGTTCTCCTGTGGAATGAGCCAATCATATGGACTACTGCCTTCGGTTATAAACAAACCATCCCATGTATTGCCGGCGTTGGGAACTGCTGTGGTGGCATTTATGCCTGTGGTACCGCTGGAGCGGCACTGGTACCCTTCGGCAAAGCGGCCCCACTGGTAAAGGTCGCCGTAGGCAAGGGGGTCATTGGAGGAGGTTGCCTGCTGCATTGCCCCTAAATTGCGGTCCATCCAGGTTTTACCGGTGGTGGAGTTGGTCACATCCACAATGGCTGTGGGGCCAGCGGCACAAAAGACCGTGCCTGCGGGAAATTGCAGATACTCATTGCTGCCGCTGAGATCATACCACCAGGTACCGTCCCAAAACTGTAGGCTGCCATCATCTGTATTATAGATCATCAGCCCTTCGGCAGGGCTGCCAATAGCATCGCGCTGAGTGGTGGTCATGCGAGGGGGCAGGAAACCTTTGTCGGTGCTTTTTACTTCGAGCATGGCTGAGCCGTCGGGGCTGCTGCCATCGCTGTTAACGGCTACCTGGGCGAGGGTAACGCTTAGCAGCAGCATCACTGCCGCGGATAATAAGATACTTTTCTTCATTATGATAGCATTAATGCATTAGTCATTGCACAATCTCACTATGTTTTTTAAAAAATATCTACAAGTCTGGCAAGCACTTGCTTAAAACCAAAGATACAGCATTTTACAAAAAAAGCAACAAAAATCCACCCTTTTAACTTCAAATCAGTTAATTGCCGGGGAAGTCTTATCTCAGGACAAGAAAACTGGCTGATTGAAAAGGCAGCGAGTTGCCAAGAGTGCAAGCCGGGTTGGTGCGACAGGGCGGTTGCTGACTGGAAATATTATCACGCATTATGAAAATATTGAGGTAAATTTGGCCGGAAGATATTTTCTGGAATTTCCCGGACCAAAACCACTAAATATATAATTGTATAAACCAAGGATATGATCATTACGATTTCACCGGCAAAATCGCTCGACTTTAAAAAACCGGGGCCGGAAGGAGCGGTCAGCACCCCTGAGTTCACGAAAGAAGCCGCTTACCTGGCAGGAGAGATCAGGAAACGATCGGTTACCGGGTTAAGGGAATTATTGAAGGTATCGGCAAAACTCGCCCGCGAAAACCATGAACGATTCCGGTTGTGGAACCCCGATGCCGGGCTGCCGGATGCAAAGCAGGCAATACTGGCATACAGCGGGGATGCCTTTCGCGGGCTGGATGCCGGGAGCCTTTCTGCAGCGGATTTGGAATGGGCACAGGGGCATCTCAGGATCCTGAGCGGGATGTATGGGATTCTCCGCCCGCTCGATTTAATATTGCCATATCGTCTTGAGTTTGCAACCAAATTGGGTTTTCATAAGTATAAGGATCTTTATGAGTACTGGGATCAGAAACTCGAAAGTTCATTGAAAAACCTGAAAGCAATTGAGGGAAGCGGCATTCTGGTCAATCTGGCATCTGCCGGATACTACAGGGCCATTGATCCGGAGAAAACCGGTTTTACAGTATACACGCCGGTTTTCAAGGAATACCGTAATGGAGGATACCGTTTTCTGAGTGTTTACGGCAAAAAGGCGCGGGGCATGATGGCAAGGTTCATTATAGAACGCCGGATGGAGGATCCTGAGGAGATGAAATTGTTTAATTCGGATGGTTATTATTATAATGACCCCCTGTCGGGAGATCGGGAGTGGGTTTTTACCCGTTAGGAAATCAATATAACAACCGGGTTTTCAATCTTTTAAAAATACTTTTATTTTTTTTTATTTATTTCTTGTTTTATTGGAATTAATGTTTGTATTTTTGCAGCCGCTTTCGGGCGAAGGTTCTTTAGAAGATTGTAAGGATGAGCAAAAAAAATTAAAGTTTTTATTTTGCGGTTAAGCAAAATTGTATTACTTTTGCAATCCCTTTTCGAATAAAGAAAAAGACTTGTTCTTTGAAAATATTGAAATCAGCCTAAGAAGTAGCAAATATCCCTCAATTTTAATTGAGAGTTTAATAGATCTTGAGAACATTAACAGACTTTTTACAATGAAGAGTTTGATCCTGGCTCAGGATGAACGCTAGCGGCAGGCCTAATACATGCAAGTCGAACGGTAAGGACCCGCTTGCGGGTCACACGAGTGGCGCACGGGTGCGTAACGCGTATGCAACCTACCTTCAACTGGAGCATAGCTCCGAGAAATCGGGATTAATACTCCATAACATCCATCATTCGCATGTTTGGTGGATTAAAGCTCCGGCGGTTGAAGATGGGCATGCGTGACATTAGTTTGTTGGTGAGGTAACGGCTCACCAAGACTACGATGTCTAGGGGTTCTGAGAGGATTTTCCCCCACACTGGTACTGAGACACGGACCAGACTCCTACGGGAGGCAGCAGTAAGGAATATTGGTCAATGGACGCAAGTCTGAACCAGCCATGCCGCGTGCAGGATGACAGCCCTATGGGTTGTAAACTGCTTTTATATGGGAAGAATCTCCCGCACGTGTGCGGGATTGACGGTACCGTATGAATAAGCATCGGCTAACTCCGTGCCAGCAGCCGCGGTAATACGGAGGATGCAAGCGTTATCCGGATTCATTGGGTTTAAAGGGTGCGTAGGCGGAATGGTAAGTTAGTGGTGAAATCCCCCGGCCTAACCGGGGACCTGCCATTAATACTGCTGTTCTTGAGTACAGTTGAAGTGGGCGGAATGTATCATGTAGCGGTGAAATGCTTAGATATGATACAGAACACCGATAGCGTAGGCAGCTCGCTAAGCTGTAACTGACGCTCAGGCACGAAAGCGTGGGGAGCAAACAGGATTAGATACCCTGGTAGTCCACGCTGTAAACGATGATCACTAGCTGTTGGCGATACACAGTCAGCGGCTGAGGGAAACCATTAAGTGATCCACCTGGGGAGTACGGTCGCAAGATTGAAACTCAAAGGAATTGACGGGGGCCCGCACAAGCGGAGGAGCATGTGGTTTAATTCGATGATACGCGAGGAACCTTACCTGGGCTTAAATGTTGGATGCCGTCCCGCGAAAGCGGGATTTCCTTCGGGACGTCCAGCAAGGTGCTGCATGGTTGTCGTCAGCTCGTGCCGTGAGGTGTCGGGTTAAGTCCCATAACGAGCGCAACCCCTATTCTTAGTTGCCATCAGGTAATGCTGGGGACTCTAAGAAAACTGCCTACGCAAGTAGTGAGGAAGGTGGGGATGACGTCAAATCAGCACGGCCCTTATGTCCAGGGCTACACACGTGCTACAATGGCCGGCACAGAGGGCAGCTACCTGGTAACAGGATGCTAATCTCGAAAACCGGTCTCAGTTCGGATCGAAGTCTGCAACTCGACTTCGTGAAGTCGGATTCGCTAGTAATCGCACATCAGCCATGGCGCGGTGAATACGTTCCCGGGCCTTGTACACACCGCCCGTCAAGCCATGGAAGCTGGGGGTACCTAAAGTCCGTAACCGCAAGGAGCGGCCTAAGGTAAAACTGGTAACTGGGGCTAAGTCGTAACAAGGTAGCCGTACCGGAAGGTGCGGCTGGAATACCTCCTTTCTAGAGCAATCTATTAAAATCCTGCCTCGGCAGGATCGATATTTGCTGCTTCGCTGATTTCATTTTTTTAGGAATTATCCAAAACGAGCAGCGTATGCTGTCTTCCTTCTGAGCTAAGGAAGTGAAGTTTACCTAACAGTAAACATTACAGTCCCGTAGCTCAGTTGGTTAGAGCACTACACTGATAATGTAGGGGTCCGCAGTTCAAATCTGCGCGGGACTACTCGTTTTGGGGAATTAGCTCAGCTGGCTAGAGCACCTGCCTTGCACGCAGGGGGTCATCGGTTCGAATCCGATATTCTCCACAACGCAGGTTCATGTTTAACCATCAACCTGCAATCCAGCCACATCGCTTCGGGCGAATAAGGCGGATGATAAGTTCTTTGACATATTGATAGAAAGAGAATACATTAAGTTTCCAGGATGTCTTTATTGACATCCTAAAAAACGTTGTATTATTATATTTTTTTTATTGTAATACACCTTTGGTAAGAAAGTAATTAAGAGCGCATGGCGGATGCCTTGGCTCTCAGAGGCGATGAAGGACGTGACAAGCTGCGATAAGCTTCGGGGAGGTGCAAATAACCTTCGATCCGGAGATTTCCGAATGGGGCAACCCCCCTGGTTGAAGACCAGGGACCCCGAGTAATCGGGGGGCAAACCCGGAGAACTGAAACATCTAAGTACCCGGAGGAAGAGAAAACAATAGTGATTCCCTGAGTAGTGGCGAGCGAAAGGGGAACAGCCCAAACCTGTGTTGTTACGGCAATGCAGGGGTTGTAGGACTACAACATGGACTGTGGATTTGTAGCGGAATATTTCTGGAAAGTTGAACCAAAGAAGGTGACAGTCCTGTACGCAAAACACATCCACTACCTAGTAGTATCCTGAGTACCGCGGGACCGGTGAAATCCTGTGGGAATCTGCCAGCACCATCTGGTAAGGCTAAATACTCCTGAGAGACCGATAGTGAACTAGTACCGTGAGGGAAAGGTGAAAAGCACTTCGAACAGAAGAGTGAAATAGACCCTGAAACCGTGCGCTTACAAGCGGTCGGAGGTGAAGATCCTGATTTATCAGGATTGGTAACTGACGGCGTGCCTTTTGCATAATGAGCCTACGAGTTACTCCTCTCTAGCAAGGTTAATCCCGTTGACGGGTGGAGCCGAAGCGAAAGCAAGTCTGAATAGGGCGTTGAGTTAGAGGGGGTAGACGCGAAACTTTGTGATCTACCCATGGCCAGGTTGAAGCGACGGTAAAACGTCGTGGAGGACCGAACCAGTTCACGTTGAAAAGTGCTTGGATGAGCTGTGGGTAGGGGTGAAAGGCTAATCAAACTGAGAGATAGCTCGTACTCTCCGAAATGCTTTTAGGAGCAGCCTCGAGTATAAGTGTCATAGAGGTAGAGCTACTGATTGGGCTAGGGGGCTTCACCGCCTACCAAACCCTGACAAACTCCGAATGCTATGACATGTTCCTCGGGAGTGAGGCGTTGGGTGCTAAGGTCCAGCGCCGAGAGGGAAAGAACCCAGACTATCAGCTAAGGTCCCCAAATGTATGCTAAGTTGTTCTAACGAGGTCTGATTGCACAGACAGCTAGGATGTTGGCTTGGAAGCAGCCATTCATTTAAAGAGTGCGTAACAGCTCACTAGTCGAGCGATCGGGCATGGATGATAATCGGGCATTAAGCATACTACCGAAGCTATAGATTCCGAGTAATCGGAATGGTAGGAGAGCATTCCAGTTGCGTTGAAGGTTGATCGCGAGGTCGGCTGGAGCGGCTGGAAAAGCAAATGTAGGCATAAGTAACGATAAAGCGGGCGAGAAACCCGCTCACCGTAAGACCAAGGTTTCCTGATCAACGCTAATCGGATCAGGGTTAGTCGGGGCCTAAGGCGAACCCGAAAGGGGTAGTCGATGGACAACAGGTCAATATTCCTGTACCGGCATGTATTGCGATGGGGTGACGGAGTTGTGAAAGATCCGCGTACTGACGGAATAGTACGTTGAAGTGCTTAGGTATACAATCGGTAGGAAAATCCGCCGACTGTGCTGAAACACGATAGTACCGTGAGTCTTCGGACAAGCGGATAGTGATCCTAATCTTGCTCCCAAGAAAAACCTCTAAGCTTCAGATACATGCTGCCCGTACCGTAAACCGACACAGGTAGTCGAGGAGAGAATCCAAAGGTGCTCGAGTGAATCATGGCTAAGGAACTAGGCAAAATAGTCCTGTAACTTCGGAAGAAAGGACGCCCCGAGCAATCGGGGCCGCAGAGAAATGACCCAGGCGACTGTTTATCAAAAACACATGGCTTTGCTAAATTGAAAGATGACGTATAAGGCCTGACACCTGCCCGGTGCCGGAAGGTTAAGAGGAGGGCTTATCCTTACTTTTGTTTGGAGAAGGTCTTAATTGAAGCCCCGGTAAACGGCGGCCGTAACTATAACGGTCCTAAGGTAGCGAAATTCCTTGTCGGGTAAGTTCCGACCTGCACGAATGGTGTAACGATCTGGGTACTGTCTCAGCCATGAGCTCGGTGAAATTGTAGTTCCGGTGAAGATGCCGGATACCCGCAACGGGACGGAAAGACCCCGTGAACCTTCACTACAACTTAACATTGACATCGGGTAAGCGATGTGTAGGATAGGTGGGAGATTGTGAAGCTGGGCCGCCAGGTCTGGTGGAATCAACCTTGAAATACCACCCTTCGCTTGCTTGGTGCCTAATCCCGATCTATCGGGAGACAGTGTTTGGTGGGTAGTTTGACTGGGGTGGTCGCCTCCAAAAGAGTAACGGAGGCTTTCAAAGGTACCCTCAGCACGTTTGGTAATCGTGCGAAGAGTGCAATGGCATAAGGGTGCTTGACTGTGAGACTTACAAGTCGACCAGGTACGAAAGTAGGACATAGTGATCCGGTGGTTCCGCATGGAAGGGCCATCGCTCAAAGGATAAAAGGTACTCCGGGGATAACAGGCTTATCACTCCCAAGAGCTCACATCGACGGAGTGGTTTGGCACCTCGATGTCGGCTCGTCACATCCTGGGGCTGGAGAAGGTCCCAAGGGTTGGGCTGTTCGCCCATTAAAGTGGCACGCGAGCTGGGTTCAGAACGTCGCGAGACAGTTCGGTCCCTATCTGTTGTGGGCGTTGGAAACTTGAGAGCACCTGACTCTAGTACGAGAGGACCGGGTTGGACAAACCGCTAGTGTACCTGTTGTGGCGCCAGCCGCACCGCAGGGTAGCTATGTTTGGATGAGATAAGTGCTGAAAGCATCTAAGCACGAAACTCAGCTCAAGATGAGGTTTCCTTTAAGGGTCGTTCAAGACGAGAACGTTGATAGGCTACAGGTGTAAAGACAGTAATGTCAAAGCCGAGTAGTACTAATTACCCGTAAGCTTTCTACCAGGATTTTAATAACATCCTTGAACTTCATGTATTTTCTTTCTCGATATGTCTTTTTTTAAGAAATTTTTCTGCCCGTCAATACGGCAGTCGAAGATCTTTTGGTGACTATAGCGGCAGGGCCCACCTCTTCCCATTCCGAACAGAGAAGTTAAGCCTGCCAGCGCAGATGGTACTGCATTTGTGGGAGAGTATGTCGTTGCCAATCTTTATTAACCCCGCCTCTTTAAAGGTGGGGTTTTTTTATTCCCGAATCCTCACTAAATATTTTACTGTGAAAATAAACTTTGCTTTTTTGTGCGACTATTCCACTTTTTGGGTATTAACTATCAGATAATATCCAATCAGGCAAAAAAATGAATGCTATTATTGACAAAACCCCCCTTGAAGCAGGATGCTTTTTTCATGTTTACAACAGAGGCATTAACAGAGAAAAACTATTCTATAAAGATATTCATTATCAAAAATTCATGAAAAGATATGAAACACTGATGAATGGGTTTCTTGATACATACAGCTATTGCCTTCTGCCCAATCATTATCATTTCCTTATCAGGTTATATGATTCAAATGACCCTCATTATGAACGCATCATCAGTAATCACCTAAACATCCTTTTTTCACAGCACGCCCTGATGATTAACAGGGAAATGAAAAGGTACGGCAGCCTATTCTGTAAAAGCTTTAAAAGAATAAAGGTAAAAAGTGATTATTACCTCAAAAATCTGGTTGTGTATATTCATGAGAACCCCTTAAAACATAAAATCATCAGCGATTATAAAACCTATCCATACAGTTCATATCAGGAAATCATCCGGAATAAACCAAGGATAACATGTGTCCACAACACCATTTCACTTTTCGACGGTATATCCGGACTTATTGATTATCATGAAAATAAGGATCCCGTAAGGGTTTTTCTCGGGAAACTTACGATTGAGGAATGATTTTTCGCCTCCAGCCCCTGGCAGCGGCTGGAGGCGAATCAACCAAAACCCTCTGCATAAACCAAATACGTGTTTCGCTTGCGGCCGCTGCCAGGGGCTGGAGGCGCGTGATGATTTATCTGCTTTTCTTTACTAACTTTACATCCCCAAACACAAACCACTGTCTTCATGAACAGGGCCTCCATCTTTACTGCCTTCCTGCTGCTGCTAACTTGCATCAACCCACATGCATCGGCACAGGAATGCGATACAATCATCGAGTCAAAGGATACCGCCGACATGTACTTCTTCTATCACCATATTGACAGCCTGGCCCTCGGAAAACTGAATGATTACGATATGAAGCTCGCCGGCATACAAAATTATGACCAGATATTTAAAACAACTCCCTTCTTTGCCAGCCTTGGAAATCCGGGGTTGCTCTATAAAGACCTTGTGTTTAACCCATTCAATACTTCAGGATTCAACTTCGGGATCAACAGCTTCGATGCGTATCTCTTTACAAACCGAAACACATCCTATTTCCAACTGCACGACCCTTTCAGCGAACTTATCTATGTGCTCGGACCCAAAAAAGAACAAATGATCCAGGCCAGATTCGATACCAGGGTGTCAAAAAATATTACCCTGGGCGCAGATTTCCGCTATATCTTCGCCCCGGGACGATACCAGCGGCAAAAATCCGATAATAAAAGCCTGGCAATTACCGGACAATACTTTACCAAAAACCGGCGATACGGGATCATCGGCAACTACAGGTATAACAAAATATTTGTCTATGAGAACGGGGGCATCACCACCGACAGCATATTTGAGCAAAACCTCGAAACCGACCGCTTCGTGATACCGGTCAACCTGGGGGCGGCCGAAAATCAGGTCAGACAAATATCATTCTTCTTTAACCAGTATTTCAACCTCCAGAAAAAACACAAAAAGATAAACGACAGCACCTACCTGAAAAGAAAATTTCACGCAGGAAGGATCAGCCATTCGATAAACTGGTCAACTGAAACCCAAAAGTACATCGACAACAACCCGATGAGCGGATTCTACGGCCACGTATACCTCGATTCAACCAAAACCTTCGACTCCGTTTATCATTTTAACATCTCGAATAAACTGATGTGGTCAAACCTGGGCTATATCGATTCCACCGAAAAAAAACCCTTCTATATCCATGGTGCAGCCCGGCATGAATACCACGAACTTGGCGGGTACGGCGAACGCAGGTATTTCAACCAGATCATCCCTTCGGCAGGAATACAATGGATGATCAGAAATTCCTTTTTCCTGGATGCCAGGGGTGAATTTGTGATCGGCGACTATAACGGCGGCGATTACAGTTGGTCATCCACCTTTTCGTGGTATCCGGGCAAAACCGATAAAAAATACGGGCAGCTGGAGATCGGCTACAGTTCGGCGAAACAAAAACCCGGCTGGTTTTACCAGCAATACTCTTCCAATCACTTTAAATGGGAAAACAACTTCAGCAGTGTCGACCTCAACCTCCTGTCACTGTATTACAAAAGAAGCCGGCTGAAAGCAGGCATCGAATATGTCAGCATGAACAACTATGTTGCCCTCGATTCCATGGCCATCCCACACCAGGCAGAGCAGGAGATCAATCTGATCAAGGCCATCGTTTTCAAAGACTTTCGCATCAGTATCGTAGGCATCGACATAAAAGCCATTTACCAAAAGGCATCAGACGATACATTCATAGCCATTCCCGAGATCATGGGCGATGTGGCCATCTTCGTTACCATCCCGCTGTTTAAGGGCGCAACAACCATACAACCGGGCTTCAGGGTGTTTTACAACACCAAATACACGGCTGATGCCTATATGCCGGCACTGAGAAGCTTCTACCGGCAGAAGGATAAGGAGATCGGGGATTTTGTGTACGCAGACTTTTTCTTCAACTTCAGGATCAAACGGGCCAGGATGTTTTTGAAATACTCACACTTCAACAGCCTTTTTGGCTCCTACGATTACTACATGGTCCCCTCCTACCCCATGATGGATGCAGGTTTCAGGTTTGGGATATCGTGGAAATTCTTCGATTAAGCTTCTGCTGACTGCCGTCTTATATACCGGACATGCTTGCCACTACTTCTTCCACTTACAGGTTCCCTTGGAAGATCCGCCATAAAAGATCATGATCCCCAAAATGAAACCCAGGTTGTAGGGCCAGCCATTATTCTTCACCTCATAAATCTCCACACTATTGTTAAAGAGGCTGATAATAAAGGTAACCAGCGAAATAAACCCATGCCATAAACCCATCCAGAAACCGGCAGGATCGTCAAAAAACTTTTCATTCCCGGCAGTACAGGATGTAAGAAATAAAATTAACAGCAGGCCGGGAACCAGCCATTTCATTTTTTTCAGCGTTTTCATTTTTTCTGGTTTTGTCAGTTATGATGCAGCAAGATAAAGAAGTCTGTCAAAAAGAATGTTAATTTTATGTGATTTTTAAAAAAAAATTTCCTGAAGCTGATACCGGTACAGGAAATGAGAATTGAATAATCCTGCGGGCCCAGCAAGTTATTTCATCCCTTTTTGCTTTTTAATCTCCTCATAGGCAGCCTGTACCATCTGAAATTTTTCCGTTGCAGCCCTTTTCACATCTTCCCCCAGATGGGTTACCTTATCGGGATGGTATTTCAGGGCCATTCGCCGGTACGCTTTCTTCACTTCTTCATCCGTAGCTTCCAGACTGATCTCCAATATTTTATAAGCATTATTGACATCCTTCACGAACATGGCCCTGATCGAATCAAAATCAGGTGTGCGGATGCCCATAAAAGCACTGATACGCCCGATCATCTCCACTTCGCCCGGATGTGTTTGGCCATCGGCGGCCGAAAGGCCGAACAAATAATGCAGCAACTGGAGCCTGGATGAATAATCCATTTGCCGGGCGATCTGCCGGCTAACCTCCGCAACATCGATATCCTGCTTCAGTATCTCGCGAAGGGCAAGCACCTGCTCCCGACCCAATTCTGGCCCGAATTGCCGGATAAGGAAAGCCTTGACATATTCAAGTTCTGAACGGCTTACCTTGTTATCGGCCTTCATCACCGCAGCGGTAAGCACCAGCAGACTCACGGTAAAATCGCCACGCATGGTGGTTCCCGCTTCATAGGCATACTTACCGCTTTGCATGCTGTCGTAGATCGAGCCGAAGGCAAAGCCAAGTATGGCCCCGATGGGTCCCCCGAAGGTCCATCCCAGTCCGCCACCAATCCATTTTCCGTATTTCATGCTCTTCTCCTGTTCTTTTGGGCTGCCGGCCGCATCCTTCACCCTGGCACGTTTCCTTGCCGAAGTATAAAGATAAAACCCTACTACGGCTACAAGCAAAAGCGTAACAGCCAGATCCATCCTTTATGATTTTTGCGGAGGTGTCAAAAATAATACCATCTGGCCAAAGGCAGCAAAAATGGCAGGCTTATGCACCTCATCCCCTTATCCACCTTTCCCCTTTTTCCCTCTTCCCCCGACTTCGATCGGAACAAGCTCTTATGGAGAGGGGGCCAGGGGGTGAGGTGTAATCAGGCAATGTTCTTCTCCATTGCCAGACCATACTCCTCCTCCATCCGGATATCCATTTCCTCAAGCTGATCGAGGATGGGATTGTAGATCTCGGGGATGACGGGAATATGCACGCCTTTGGCCGAGATCTGTCCCTGCAGGATCATGTCCACACCGCATGCAGCAGGCAATGCTACCGTACGGGCAACGGAAGTGTCCGTTTTCAGGGTTCCGTAATCGATCATCGTTGATTTGATCACCTCCCGGCTACCATCATAGCCGGCTACAAAGGTATGCTGCAAAACAACCATATCCCGTTCATCCTCCCCTATCATCATTTTACCGATCATCAGATCGGAGGTCAGGTTAAAAGGTGAATCCTGGCTACGTTCAATGATCTCATCACTGAAGAAACCGAGCCATTCCAGTGCATCCCCGACATATCCGCTTTCATCGCCTCCCACCTTTTCAGCCACGGCAGTTTTAAGATCGTTGATATCATCAAAGCCAGCCTGTTTTGCCAGCAATTCGGCAAGGCTGAGCCCTTTCATCTCTATTTCGTCGTACGACAGCAGGCCCAGTTTTTTGATGCCATCCATTACTTCGCACCATTTTTCATAACGGAAAGTGCCGCGAAATATGGTCTTTGTTTCCGGGATGCCGTATAATTCGATATAGGGTAACGAATCCCTGTTGGGATATACTTCCAGGAGGCCCACGCCATCCACCTCCACCTTCAGTGGGTTTTTGAAGAGGCCGGCGGGGCTTACGCTGATCACTTCCCCGCGGCGCAGGTATTTGCCATCGTTATTGCTGGCCATTACCACGCCCTTGGGCGCCCATGTAAACTTATAATTGAAGGGGTTCTTTTCCACTTCCGGAGCCACGAGGGCACCACAGAAAGAATAGAACTCCTCGATCTTGCCGCCCTTTCCGTGCACGTGGTCGATGATGCGCATGGCCGACATATGGTCGATGCCCGGGTCAAGCCCCAGTTCGTTAAGGATAATGATGCCGGCTGCCCTGGCTTCACCGTCGAGGGCCTTCATTTCCGGCTTCACATAGGAAGTGGTCACCATGTTCTTTTTGTGCCTGATACACATTTTAGCCACCATCAAATGGTAGGCATACGGGAGGAGGCTCACTGTGAGGTCGTGTTCATTCACCAGACTGTCGAGTGTGGCTTCGTCATCGACCGTCCAGGCCAGCGCGCTGCCGTTCGGGTGATCGCCAATCATGGCTTCAGCCTTTGATTTTGTACGCGTAGCTACCGTAACCCGGTAATCCTTTTCAAGTAAATAAGTAACGATGGGTTTTACCACCATCCCCGCTCCGAGGATCAGAACTTTTTTCATAGACAGACTAATTATTTGGTTTTTGTTTAATGATGGAGATATTGCGAGATGTATTCAAAATCAGGTGTAAGCCTGCCTTTGTGCAGGATCATGGCACGCTTCACCGGACCCGGGATGTTGAGACCGGCAAAGGGTACATTGTAATCCGCTGCCGCGATGGCTTTCACATAAGGCAAGAGGGCATTGCTGAAAGCGACGGATGACTCACGGGGAAGCTCGCTGGGGAGGATGTCGACGGCCATGTCGAGGATCCCCTCCCCTTCAAAGCCCATGGTATGTTCTCCCGTCAGGGGATTATACACAAAGACCGGGTCCTCGATATTGGTTCCCTTATGCGTGCATTGTATGGAGCCGTCGGGATCGCAGGTTACGTCGCCGATCACCGTGAGTTTCGGTTTCCCTTCACTGAAGAGCTTCTTCAGATAATCGTTGGTCAGTATGCGCGGATAGCGCACATCCCAGTACATGCAGTTCATCAGCACGCTCAGGTGGGGCACATACTGCTCAAACACGTTATGGTAGGCCTCAGGGTGCCCGTAATAATGCTGAAGGTCGAATTCCATGCCGGGATCATCGGGCTGCGAGAGGTCCCACTCGCTGAAGACAGTCTTAAAAATGATATTATCCGGAAGATCTTTTCGATCTTTAATGGTCAATAATTCAGCGGGGCTGATGTCCATGGAAGGAATCAGCCCGGCAATCTCCTGTGCCCCCTGCGACACATTGCCGTAACCGGTAAAGCCGATGGTGAGCGGACAGATCTCTTTGGGCAGGCCATTGGCGGCGATCTCCAGTCCCACCTGCCTGATCTCTTCCTTTGCCTCTTCAAGCGAATCATAGGTATGCGACTGGCGAATTCGGGTAAAAGTTGTTTCAATACCCAGCACCCTGTACCTTGCACCGAGGGCCCATAGTGAATTTATCATCCCTGCCAGCCCGGCGAATTTGCCGAAGAAGATCAGCCTGCGGCCGAGTTCGTCCGTTACCTTTTCGTAATCGATGAGGTTCACGCCCTTTTCCATCATGGCTTTCAGCATGGGCATGTTGTAAGGCTGCCCCTTGATGACATGGGAGAAGAAAATATAGGTCTTTCCCTGCTCGAAAAAACTGTCCGGCATCTCCTTCACCCCGAAAACCACATCGGCGGGACTGAGATCCCTGACAATCGTGGCCCCTGCATCCTCAAACTCCTGATGCGTGAATACCCGCTTGGGTGATTCCTCCACGATGAATTCAAGTCCTTCCTCATCAACAAGTTTTTTAACGTGTTTGGGGATCAGGGCCACCCTGCGTTCCATCAGGTATTTGTCTTCGTGGCGTATGCCGATCACATGCTTCATTTTCAGCAACTTAAAATAATGAATTATTTGTTCTCACTTAAGCGGACAAACTTACAAATTTTAAGCTGGAAAAAGGATTGAAAAGGGGGAGATTATTTTTAGTGTTTCATGGTTTCAGTGTATCAGTGTTTCAGTGTTTCAGTGTTTTTGCATCCACCGAAGCCTTTCATTCTTCGACGGGGCTTCGAATGATGAGAAGCGTAGGTGGGCAGTGTTTCAGTGTTTCAGTGTTTCAGTGTTTCAGTGTTGTTATAAAGACCTTTTCTGCAACATTTAAGAATTCAGACTTCAAATACATTGCTGTCCGGGATATTTCTAAGCAGCGAAAAACGCGTAATTGTTAGAACCGCTCGACGGAGTTTATACTGAGCTGGCCGAAGTGCTCGCGGTGACACCCTTCGACTATCGCTCAGGGTGACAATGCTTCCATTTATCCGGGGGACGTAAGGGCGCGGCACACCAATAAAATCAAGTTATTGAGTGCCGCGCCCTATTCCCTAAAAAAACAATGCCTTGTCATGCCGAGCGGTAGTCGAGGCTTTACCGACAATAAAACTCCAAAGAAGACCTTAAACAGTCCACCCTCACCAAAGCCCTTCCAATAATAGACTATATCGCTTTACAATAATTTATTCCGGACAGCAATGCTTCAAATATCAGGATTCAGATTTCAGACCTGCCGGCGCGCTCCTCTGCCTGAAATCCCTTAGCCAGCGAGAGGCATCTGATTGCTTATAGCCAAACAGCCGGGTGTTCCCTCCCCCGGTGCCCGGGGTCGGGATGACATTTTCGAATATCGTTCATTCGCTCAATCGCGCAATCGCGCAATCACATTGGCCTGTCCCGAGACCTCGGTGATTAAATGGTTAAATGGTTAAATGGCTAAATGGTAATTCGTCCTTTAGACTAAACAAATCATCGAATCACCGAATCAACAGTGTTTCAGTGCCTGCCCCGAGAATCGGGGGTTAAACTGTTATGCTGATTCAGATACTTTACTCAAACCCACACCCACACACAGCCATGTAACCATGTAACACTTTTCCCGGTATCCGGTACCTCACCTAAACAAATCATCGAACCACCGAATCAACAGTGTTTCAGTGCCTGTCCCGAGACCTGGGTGGCCTGCCCCGAGAATCGGGGGTTAAACTGTTATGCTGATTCAGATACTTTACTCAAACCCACACCCACACACAGCCATGTAACCATGTAACACTTTTCCCGGTATCCGGTACCTCACCTAAACAAATCATCGAATCATCTAATCAACAGTGTTTCAGTGCCTGCCCCGAAACCTCGGTGGCCTGCCCCGAAACCTCGGTGGCCTGCATCGAGGACCCGGTGGTTTTAGTGTTTCAGTGAATAATTCAAAACCCAAAACTCAACCCGGCACCTACAAAAGAAAGAACACCAACATCACCACCATGGCGATCAGCAGGCGCAGCTGGAATGTGATATGGGCCATTTTGCCAAAATTATTTCGCCAGGCGATCGCATTGAACAAAAAGGCCAATGCAACCACAGCGGCAATGGCATAGAAAACCGGGGCACGACGGGTGTTCATCAGTATCAATAAGATGACACCCGCCGCTGCCAGCATAAGGGCCCCGTTGTTTAACCAAACCAAAACGCATGCGACAATCCCGTTTCCTGCACCGGGGTTCCTGATGATCCTGACAATATAGATCGCAGCGGCGAAGATCATCCCGAAGATGATCACCAGCAAGCCGATGGCTTCATTCACCATGATCAGGAACATGCCAACCGCGATCATCAGCCCAATGATGATCTCCTGCTGAAGAAACGGCTCTTCAATATCTGTATTCCGATGTTTCACCATGAGCGGAGAGGGGTGTGGTTTGTTTCAGTGTTTCAGTGTTTCAGTGTTTCAGTGTTTCAGTGTTTCAGTGTTTCAGTGTTTCAGTGTTTCAGTGCCTGCCCCGAGACCTCGTGGGTTTCAGTGTTTCAGTGCCTGCCCCGAGACCTCGTGGGTTTCAGTGTTTCAGTGCCTGCCCCGAGACCTCGTGGGTTTCAGTGTTTACTCAACATAAGTCACATGGGTGGAGATCCCTCTCCCGAAGTACCGGGATCGGGATTAGTTCGACTGTGCCTTTTCAAATCCCACCGTCCCAAAGTCCCACAGTCTCATTTCTCATGTCTCATATCTCATTCCTCATCGCTTCACCAGTTTACCCGTGGCTATCCTGCTGCCGGTCTGAAGCCTGAGGAGGTACATCCCGGGCGGCAGGTGGGTGGCGTTGTACCTGACGGATTCCCGGTTCACCGGCAATTCGTCAACCTTGTTCCCTGTCATGTCGAAGACCGACAAGCGGCCATCCCTGCACCCTGCACCATTGTCACCCTGAGCGAAGCCGAAGGGATAAACCCTGTACCCGATCACGACCTCTTCCGTTGCCGGGTTCGGCCGGCAGTACAATTCCGGACAATCCGCCGGATCCATTGCTTCCACGATCCCTATGCCGGTCTGGTCGAAGTAATACGCTCCTATGTCGCTGATGGTCCCGTCGGGGTCGAGGATGCTGTCCACACCCGCATCGATGCAGGGCGAGATCATGGTGAGGAAAAAGTTGGCTGCAGTGGTATCTTCAAACTCCGGATAGGCATCGATATTGGCCTTCCACTCGCCCTCCGGCATAAATCCGCCTATGGAATCCTTTCCGTACTGCAGATCATTGTTAAAGAAATCGGGGATGCAGGTCTCATCCCAGTTATATACCTGTGAGCCTTCGGGTGCCTGATTTCCCCACAAGACATTGTTGATCAGCAGGGGGCATGACTCATCATAAATATCGACACCGCCTCCATGCTCATTCGCATGATTGAAAACGATGGTATTGTTGATGATCTCCGGATTACAGGTTCCGTTAACCTCAATGGCTCCCCCATCCTTCAGGGCCAGGTTATCATAAAACAGATTATACCTGATCTCGGGGCTGCTGTTATCGAAGAGGGAAATGGCACCGCCAAACTGGTTGGCCCTGTTTTTCACGAAGATATTGTGGCTGACAAGCGGATCGGACATGGCCCAGATGATGATGGCCCCGCCTTCGTAGGTTGCATAATTATCGTAAAAATAATTGTGGCTGATCAGCGCATTTGAATTTTGCCAGCAGATGATGGCACCTCCGTAAGTTGACCGGTTATCAATGAAAGTATTGTAACGGATAATGCCATTGAAATCGCCGTATGCGAGCGCCCCGCCGGCACTCTGCGAACCGGTCCATGCCTGGTTATCAATAAAAAGGCAGTGTTCGATCCTGACCTTGCTGAAACCAAGGATCCCGATCCCACCCCCGCAGTTATCGGGCCAGGTACCACTGCAATTGCCATCCTGGAAGCGGCAGTAGGTAAAGATGCTGCTGTCGGTTCCGGCCGCTATATCAAGTAACTTAAGGCCGCGATACCCGTTGTTGTTTGCGGCCCGGAAAAATACGCTGTCGCTTTCGGTTCCCTCTGCCATAATCCGGCCATTAATACGAAAAATAAAATACCCCTGGAAATCGACGGTTACACCGGGATCAATAATAAGCGTGCAATCAGCAGGCACGCTGATATCCCCTTCAACGAGATAAGGTGAACCGCCGGCAGTCCAGTTACCGTATACATCCCCTCCGGGAATGTTGGTCTGCCCCACAGCCAGGGCTAATGAGAGCAGCATAACAATAAAACTTGTTGTAAAGATTTTCATGGCTTGAATTTTTAATTGGGTTTTAGTTTTCCAGATTAAAAATAAAGCAAACCAGGGGGGATCATGAAAGAGATGAATAAACGCCGGGGTTTTTCCCACGAACGCCGGGATTTTTCTTCTGAACGCGTGATAAATCTAAGTTTTGGAACTTAATTGCCTGCGGGCCTCGGGTGCCCCTCATCTCTCATCACGACTGCCATCCTGACCGGAATCGAGAGGCGGCACTCACAGGGGTATTTTCAAGCGCACCAGCGTCCCGGCCGGCTCACCCTGTTCATTTTCCCTGTCGATGATCTCGAAAAAATCAATCGACCTTTTGCTGCCCCATAGGTTTTGGAGGCGCGAACGCGTAAGCGCAACGGCCATGGATTCGTGGTCTTTGCTTTTTGCCTCCCTGTGCCGGGCCGCCGCTTTCCGCCCGATGCCATCGTCTTCGATCTCGTATGTGACCGTATCCCCCGTTTTCATGATCCGCACCCACAGTTGGCCGTTACCATCCTTGTTACGGATGCCGTGCTCAACGGCATTCTCGATAAAGGGCTGGGCCAGCATGGGCGGAACCCGGATGTGGTCGGGATCAAGGTTGTTATCGATGATCAGTTCAAAATTCAGCTTTTCTTCCATGCGCAGTTTCTGCAGGTCGAGATACTGGCTGATGGTTTCCACTTCGTTGCGCAGGCTGATCCGTTCGAGCCGCGAATTATTGAGGATATTGCGCATGAGCTTTGCAAACACGGCAAGGTATTTTCCGGCAGCCAGCGCATCCCTGCTGAAGATATAATGCTGTATATTGGTAAGGCTGTTGAAGATAAAATGCGGGTTCATCTGTGAGCGGAACAGTTGCTGTTCAACGAGCATGGCTTTTTGCTGGTTCCTGATCCGGATCTGCCTGATAAACAGGATTGAAAAGAGCAGGATAATGACAACGATCCCGCCCAGGCTGATGATGGCGTTTTGCGAACGGCCGGCCCTGAGGCTGTTCAGCTCATTTTCCTGGCTAAGCCGGAGTATCTGCATCTGCTGCTGTTGCGACTCGTGCAGGGCCTGCATTTCGGCCAGTTGCCGGTGCGTTTCGATGGTAAATATCGAATCGTGCAGCAGCAGGTATTCTTTCAGAAAACGATTGGCCAGGCGGAAGTTCCCATTATTTTCATGGATCTCTGACAAAGCAAAAGCCACTTCCGCCCGTATGCCGGTCAATTCCATGTCTGCACTGCCTGCATATGCTTTATCCAGCATTTCCCCTGCCAGCCTGGGTTCGCCTGCCTGCCATAAAGCCTTACCGTATTTAAGCTGTAATCCGGGGAGTTCACGAATAAAACCTTCTTCCGTATAAATCCCGAGGGCTATTGCGTAATTTTCCAGGGCGGAATTTACATCCCCCTTCATAAACTGCAATCCACCCATTCCGACAAGCACTTTCGCCCTGAGCGGCCTGTTGTCGAGGCGGTCTGCCATGGCCAGCGCCTTTTCAAAATAAAAAAGTGAAGAGTCGGGCATCTCCCTGAGTCTCCATACCCGTCCGCGTTCATATGCCACCAGGGCCTCCCCGCGATTATAATAAACCTGCCTGTAAAGCATCATGGCGGTATCGAAATATAACATGGCATCGTCATACTTCTTCCATTCGGCGAATACCTTTCCAAGAAGGAGATATGTTTCGGCCCTGCTTTCGACCTGCTGTGCACCCCGCCGGGGATCAGTACGGCCGGCATCAAAATAGCTTTTCCAGTACAATGCTTCCTCCAGCATTTGTATTGCTTTCTGGTATTGTCCCCTGGCCCGGGCCATTTCTGCCATTTCATCCAGGCACATGCCCACCCCCAGCGAATCGTGTATCTGTTTGCGGAGTTCGAGCGAACGCTCGAAATAATCCCGGGCCCGGGCAAAATCACCCTGGTCGCGGTAAATGGTACCCAAATAACAGTACTGGTTTGGGACATTCATGTTCTTTTCGGTGATCCCGTATGCGGCAAAACGACTGATGGCCAGTTGCCTGTAGTATAAGGCCGAATCAAGCTTTCCCCAGTGCTGGTATACCCGCGCCATGTTTGAAGCCTGTTGTGCATGGTATATCTTGTTCTTGTTGATACCCATATCAGAATGCTCATAAACGGTATCGGCCACCCTGAAGTAATGAAGGGCAGCACGGTAATCGCCCGCGGTCATTAAGGAATAGCCCAGTGCCCTGGCTGCCGTACCCAGTTTGATAGCATTTACCTGCTCCGGGCAATCCTCCAGTACACCGTATGCTTGCCGGTAAACCTCCAGGGCTGACCGCTGATCACCCATCCGGGTATATATTTGTCCAAGGTCGTTGAGCGTGGAAGCGGCATAATCGCAGGAAAAGGCGTCAAAGATTTGATTTTGGGCTTCTTCGAGGAAGTACAGGGCCGAATCATACACCCCCAGCCCCCGGTAGGCGATGGCATATATGCGAAATATCATTGACCTCAAGAGGGAATCTCCTGCAGGAGCAAGATCCATGGCTTTCCCGGCATGGGCCATGCCCTCGCGAAAAAAGCCGGCTTCGGCGAGCTCCCTGCCGAGCGTGCAATGACAGGCAATGACCGATACGGTATCCCCGTGTTCTTCCAGGATTTCGAGGGCTTCCCGCATCATGGAAAAATATGGTTCAGCAGCATTTGGCATCCCCAGGGCCATCATTTCCGATGCCAGTATCCGCAGGGCATTCGCACGTCCGATACCGGCAGATGTATCGGCGATATGCCGGAGGCTGTCGATGATCTCCTGTTGGCTCCTTGCCGACTGCGACCACGACTGAAGTGACAAAAAAACCAGAAAGCCAAAAACAACGGGCATCAGTCTGCTGCATGACATTGCAGAAATCAAAGCTATAATATTACGGAGCCGTTTCAAGATTATATCCCTATTCGGTCAGCTTCTCAAGTAAAGACAGCATGAATTCCTTTTTGCGCGAGGCCACGGGTACCCGGAGGCCGCCTTCCATTATGAGCGATCCTCCTTCATCCTTTTCAAAACAACGGACCTTCTGCAGGTTCACCAGATAGGATTTATGCACCCTGCAAAAGCCATAATCCTTAAAACTTTCTTCGTATTCGCCAAGGTTCTTTGACACCAATACCTGCCGGCCGTCGATGAGATGGAAAAGCGTGTATCCGCCTGAAGATTCGCAAAACAGTATCTCATTGACACATGCCAGGTGGATGCTTTCCGCCGTCCTGAGCAAAACCTTTTTCCCCGACTGCAGGTCGTTGCCAACGGCCGCCCTTGTTTCCGTCAGCCGGTCCTGCTGCATTCCGGCAATACGCCGGCAGGCCGCATCAAGGGCTCTGATCAGCTCTTCCGGGTCGATGGGTTTCAGTATATAATCGAGGGCCGAGAATTTAATGGCATCGATGGCATATTCCTGGTAGGCGGTGATAAAGATCAGGCTGAAGTCGATGCTTCCCAGCTGTTCCAGCAGGTCGAAGCCCGTGCCGTCGTCCATCCTGACATCCAGCAACACCAGATCGGGAAGCAGTTCCCGGATCTTCTTCCCGGCTTCCCGCACACTGCCTGCCAGTCCGATGATCTCCGCCTCTTTGCAATAGGTCTTCACGATACCCGCGATCATGTTGCGGATATTGGCTTCATCATCCACGATCAGCACCCTGACCATAAAATTGGTGTTTTAAGGTTTGCTTTGAAACGTAAATGTAAAAAAACTTCCGTCAAATTCGAAATGCCACTGTTTTTTTTTCGATTGCCGCATTTTCCTCTACCCTGAGCTGTGCCGGGCTTAAACTGATATTATTTTTTCATTAAAACATATTTCGACCTTAAATTTTCAGTAATTTTGTAGATTCATTTTTAAAATGTCAAGTAATTATAAATCAACAACATATATTTAATATTAATGGAGATGAGCAATCAAAAGCACGTTTACAAGTTTGGGAACCGCACGGCCGAGGGCAATGCGGCGATGAAGAACCTGCTGGGTGGCAAAGGCGCCAACCTGGCCGAAATGAACCTGATCGGAGTACCCGTACCCGCCGGGTTCACCATAACCACGGAAGTTTGTAATGATTATTATATCAGAGGCAGGGAAACCACCATTGAGGCCATCAAAACGGAAGTGGAAGAAGGTGTTCGTTTCCTGGAAGAAGCGATGGGGGCCTCTTTCGGAAGCAACGAAAACCCCCTCCTGCTGTCGGTGCGGTCGGGGTCACGCGCCTCCATGCCGGGGATGATGGACACGGTGCTGAACCTCGGGCTTAACGAGCAGGCTGTTGAAGGCATTGCAAAGAAATCGGGCAACGACCGTTTTGCATGGGATTCTTACCGCCGTTTCATACAGATGTACGGCGACGTGGTGATGGGGATGAAGCCCGCAACAAAGGAAGACCACGACCCCTTCGAAGTGATCATTGATGAGCTGAAGGAAGAGAAAGGCGTGGAGCTGGACACCGACCTCAGCACGGACGACCTCAGGGAAATGGTACGACGTTTCAAGGCAGCCGTTAAGGATAAGACCGGCAAAGACTTTCCCGCCGACCCCTGGGAACAGCTGTGGGGTTCGATCCTCGCGGTTTTCGATTCCTGGGGCAACGACCGTGCCGTATATTACCGCAAGCTGAACAATATCCCCGACGAGTGGGGAACCGCGGTGAACGTGCAGGCCATGGTCTTCGGGAATATGGGAGAGAATTCTGCTACCGGCGTAGCCTTTACGCGTGATGCCGGGACCGGCGAAGACATCTTCAACGGCGAATACCTCATCAACGCCCAGGGCGAGGATGTGGTGGCAGGCATACGCACACCCCGGCAGATCACCAAAGAAGGCTCGAAGCGCTGGGCCGTACTGGCAAATATCAGCGAAGAAGAACGCCTTGCCAAATACCCCTCGCTGGAAGAAGTGATGCCTGATCTTTACAAAGAACTTGACGAATACCAGCAGAAACTCGAAGACCATTACAAGGACATGCAGGACCTGGAGTTCACCATACAGGACGGACGCCTGTGGATGCTGCAGACCCGTAACGGCAAGCGCACGGGCGCTGCCATGGTGCGCATCGCCACCGAGATGCTGAAAGATGGAATGCTCGATGAGAAAACGGCCCTGCTGCGCATGGAACCCAACAAGCTCGACGAATTGCTCCACCCGGTCTTCGACCAGAAAGCCATTGAAAAGGCCGAAGTGGTTGCCAAAGGCCTCCCCGCCTCGCCGGGCGCCGCCACCGGCCAGATCGTTTACCATGCCGACGACGCCGAGGAATGGGCATCGCAGGGAAAGGAAGTGATACTGGTACGCGTGGAAACATCACCCGAAGACCTGAAGGGCATGAACCTTGCCAACGGCATCCTCACCGCCCGCGGCGGGATGACCTCACATGCCGCCGTTGTGGCACGCGGAATGGGAAAATGCTGCGTTTCCGGAGCCGGCACCGTGAAGATCGACTACAGGGCCCGCACCATGAAAGTGGACGGACATGTTTACAAAGAAGGCGACTGGATCTCACTGAACGGTAGCACGGGCGAAGTTTACGACGGCAAGATCGCCACCATCGATCCCGAACTCAGCGGCAACTTCGGCGAGCTCATGGAGCTGGCCGACAAGCATGCTACCATGCTGGTGCGCACCAATGCCGACACCCCCCACGACAGCCAGGTGGCCCGTAACTTCGGGGCACAGGGCATCGGCCTCTGCCGCACCGAACATATGTTCTTTGAAGGCGACCGCATCAAGGCCATGAGGGAGATGATCCTGGCTTCCGACGAGGCCGGAAGGAGAAAGGCCCTCGAGAAACTGCTGCCCATCCAGCGTTCCGACTTCGAAGGCATCTTCGAGGCCATGCACGACCTGCCGGTGACCGTACGCCTGCTCGACCCGCCGCTGCACGAGTTCGTGCCCCATGAAGAGGAAAACCAGAAAGAGATGGCCGACGAGATGGGCATCAGCGTGGAAGAGGTAAAACAGAAGGTTGAAGACCTTTCGGAGATGAACCCCATGCTCGGACACCGTGGCTGCCGCCTGGGCAACACCTACCCCGAGATTTCGGAGATGCAGGCCAGGGCCATCATCGAAGCCGCCCTCAACCTGAAGGCAAAAGGCGTCAACGCCAAACCCGAGATCATGATCCCGCTTACGGGGACCCTGAAAGAAATGAAGATGCAGGAAGACATCGTGCGCAACACGGCTGAGCAGGTGTTCAGGGAGCGTGGCGAGCGCATCGACTACCTGGTCGGGACCATGATCGAAGTGCCGAGGGCTGCCCTCACCGCCGACGAGATCGCCGAATCGGCCGAATTCTTCAGCTTCGGCACCAACGACCTCACCCAGATGACCTTTGGTTATTCCAGGGACGATGCAGGAAAGTTCCTTCCGGTATACCTGAAAAAGGGCATCCTCAAGCATGATCCTTTCCAGGTACTCGACCAGGAAGGCGTTGGCCAGCTGATGGAAACCGCAGTGGAGAAAGGACGCAAAACACGCCCCGACATCAAGATCGGCATTTGCGGAGAACACGGGGGCGAACCCTCATCGGTCGAGTTCTGTAACAAACTTGGCTTTAACTACGTAAGCTGCTCGCCTTTCCGCGTACCCATCGCCAGGCTGGCAGCGGCACAGGGGGCGATCAGGCAGAACAACAGATAAGTTGTCAGGTACCGAATACCGGATAACGGGGAAGAATAGATCCGCAGGCGCGCGTTTCCGAACGCGTGCCTGCGGGTGCTTCTCATGCGCACGGATCGGGAGCCGCGTGAACGGGGGTTACTATCATGTTGACTTCCCACATTTTTTCACTACCTTAGTGGAAATAAAAACCAAAAGTCGTGAAACAATTACGCCCTCCCTTTTTCAGACATATAATCGCCTTATTGCTAATACTTTGTATCGAAAACCCCACCTCACATGGACAATGCATCATTATCGACAGCACATTTACATCTGATACTGAATTATTCCCATTTAACCCAAATGACACAATTTACGGGCTTGGCCTTAGCGGCAAAATTACACTGTATAGTGATACCAGCCTGGTGAGGCTAATCTTTATTGATAGCGACTACAACGAACATTTGCTCTTTGAAGCATATCCATTTATATGCGATAGTTCGGGTTTTGTGTTAAGTAAGGTTTCTGATGAAACTAAATACCTGGATCAAACAATTCCCCACTCCCTATACGTACATGTTTTTGATGCCAGCATTGAGATGGATTCTCTGAATTGTGCAGCCGACCCGGTCGATTTTGCAGATAGCCTGCAATTTTTGTATAAGCAGGATATAGAGACAAAAAAGATAGCAAGCATCAATGCCAATATTGAAAAGCATGAAATGATATGGTATGCAGATGAAACCTCAGTTTCGCATCTTAGCTATGCCGAAAAGAAAGCAATTTTTGGTGATTCATACAATATGCTTGGTTTTGAATATTATGCTGGTGGTATATATGATCCCATACCAGGGACCGGGGAGAAAGACACTGAATCTACAATTGTCCCAAAGTTTGATTGGCGAAACCGTCATGGCGCCAATGATCCTGATAAAGACGAATATTACTATGATGATGATCCCCTGGGAGGTGGATGGTTAACAGCTGTGCAGAATCAAATGGATCATCCTGAATGCAAAGGATTGTGCTACATTTATGCCCCGATCGCTACGCTTGAGGGATTGGTCAATGTTTATTTAAACAAACATGAAAACTTTAACTTATCAGAGCAACACGTATTAGATTGTGATGCATACACTAGCAACGAATGCACATTTGGCTTTGCATCAATCACTGAACTTTTCATGACAAATACGGGTATTGTCAGTGATAGTAGTTATCCATCTCCCGCCCCCCCTGGAAACTGTCAGTCTATTAATAATCCGGAATATCATATCAGAATACCATTTGGAACTATCGAATTGGGTGATACCATTGATACTGTAAAAGAAAGCCTCATTCTTCACGGGCCACATACTGTTTGGATGGAGGGATATACTACCGTAAATCACTTCATGAGTCTTGTCGGCTATGGTATATTACAAATTGGAGACATCGTTCATGGCGTAAATTCAGGACAAAATGATACTGTAAAAGAGGGTGATAATTATGAAGGAACCCTTTATTGGATATATAAAAACAGCTACGGTGTGGGATGGGGCGACAATGGCTATATGTACCACGCTGAAGATCAGTGGATACCCCAATATTGCACGTATTACAATATGCCGTTTGAGGATCTGGTTTCATCCAACACTTATGAGATAGGTTGTTATGACAAAGACAAGGACGGCTACTACAACTGGGGCATAAGTGCTGAAAAGCCCATTACATGTCCATCATGCCCTGATAATAAAGACTCGGATGATTCTGATCCACGCCTCGGCCCTTTTGATGACAATTATTACGGTATTCCTGTGAAAGCTGAAATGACAGTTCATAAAAACCCATTCATTGAAATCCCAAATGGTGGATTTTACACTTTCGATACGCTTGGTTCTCCAGAAACTTTTGAGATAATTGTCAAAAACCCGGGTGATGCACAGCTAAATTTCGTTCCTGATGGTTTTCCAACAGTATATGGAAAAGTAAGCCTGGCGGGACCAGATTCAAGTCATTTTTCCTATAATACAGATTTAGACACATTCGTAGAAATGAATGATGGGGCTGATACATTTTCCATTGATTATGATGGTTTATGTACCGGGGCGGCAACATGTATTGTTACCATACACCTGAATGAGCCCGATATGGATGATTTCGTTTTTGCAATTGTGTTTGCAAACTGCGGTCAAACACCCACCAACATAACGATCAGTGATACAGAAACATGGTCTGATTGGAGGGTGATAAGCGATAATTATAAAATAGAGCATGGTGGGAAGCTCACCATTACCGGTCATGTCGGGTTTGCTGATCAGGTTGATTTTGTTGTAGATAAAGGAGGTGAGTTAATAATTGATGGTGGATCATTAATAAATGCCTGTTCCTCCACATGGAATGGTATAGATGTTTGGGGAGATGCCAATTTGAGCCAATACCCCTCTTCCAACCAGGGGTGTTTGAAAATTATCAATGGAGGATGCATCGAAAATGCCGATGCCGCTGTTCAACTCACGAAAATCGTAAACGGGGTTTCTCAGTCTGCTAAAAACGGTGGTATTCTGAGGTGTGATAGTGCATTCTTCAAAAACAATAAAGCAGATGTGATTTTCTATTCATATGACAATTTTGATCCCAACACACTGGCAAATCGCCCAAACCGTTCATGTTTTTATAATACCCAATTTATTAATGATCAGATTTACACAAAAGATTCCTGTGTTTTCCTGCAAAATGTTGACGGGATCATTTTTAAAGGATGCACTTTTAAAAACGCTGTAGACAAATCTTCATGTCAATCCACCTTTTCAAAAGAAAAAGGAATATTAAGTTTTAATTCCGGGTTCTATATTCAGGATCAGTGCCTGGATAATAATATCCCATGTGGAAAATCCAGGCCATGCACTTTTGATAATCTGGAATATGGCATCTATGCCCTGAATGCCGAATTCAATGAAATCATCAGTGTTGACACAGCAATCTTCCATAACACCTACCGTGGAATATATATGAATCTGGTAAGTTACCCGGAAATAACACGTAATCGATTTTTTTATGATGAAGAATATGAACCCCTGGCGGTTTACACAGAATCCTACGGCCTCGACCTGGAACATTGTCGAAACTTTTTAGTAGAAGAGAATCAGTTTATCAACTCCTCAGGTGCTGCCAATATGCTTGGACTTCAGGTATTAAATGCCGGTCCCTTTGCGCATGAGATTTATAATAACTCTTTTTCTGGTTTTTATACCGGTATCACTGCTGCAGGGGAAAACCGGGACAAATTTGGCACAGGTTTATGCATTAAGTGCAATGACTTCACGAATTGTACAAACGATATTCATGTTACGGATGAAGGCGGGTTAACCGGATATTATGGAATTGCGTTTAAGCAAGGCGAGGTGGCACCGGAGCCTCAAGGACAAGAAGATCCTGATCCAACTTATGCAGCAGGGAATACATTTACGGAGATGGGAGGCGATTATACTAATTACACGAACCTGCTATCATGCTATTCGATTGAATATACTTATCATGGAAGTGTTGGGAATCTTGAGATAAAAGTTGAACCAAACCCTCGTGATCCACCACCTCCTTATGAACATATAAAACTTATACCTGATGGTGAAGTTTCATACGATTCAAAAGATGAAGCATGTCCTTCGAATCCTGGAGCTGGTATAGATATACCATCTGAAATGAACATGATGGCCAGTGAATCATCAATGCTAAGCGCTTATGAAGATACTTTAAGCCTATTTGTTGATGGTGGTGATACAGAAGCGCTAAACCAGGATGTGCAGCTTAGTTTCCCGGATGAAGCACTTGAAATACGGCAGGAATTACTGAATAGCTCTCCCTACTTGTCCGATACGGTTATGAAGTCATCCATAGCAAAGGAAAATGTGCTTCCAAATGTAATGATCAGGGATGTATTGGTTGCCAACCCGCAATCGGCAAAGTCTCCATCAGTAATGCAAAGCCTGGATGATCGTTTTATTCCTGTGCCTGAATATATGATGAACGAAATTATGATGGGACAATACACCTATGGTCATAAAGAACTACTTGAGCAAAAGCTTTCAAAACACAAGCGGTCACGCGATCTGGCATTTGCAAAACTAATGCGCCATTACCATTCCGACACAGTAAACACTGCTGCTGCCAGCGGCAGTATCGTTTCACTACTATATGATCAGAATTACCTTGAGGCCCGTTATCAACTATGCATGTTTTATTTAAGCGATCATGACTCTGCAAATGCATTTTCTACATTGAACAATATTCCGATTGAGTTTGATTTAACTTCAAATGAACAATCAACCTGGCAATTGTACTCAGACTTTTTTGATATCAACTGGGAGATCATGAACGACACTGCTGCCTTGGACAGCGTTCATATTGCAGGCCTTCTTGACATTTCCGGCTACCAAAACACAATACCCGCTCTATACGCCCGCAATATCCTGATAAATGCAGGCGAACTTTATTACAACGAGCCGGTATTCCTGCCCTCAGTACTAAAGGTTACACCTATCTGGCAAAAACAACCAAATATCAAACCTGGTTCTATTTTACATGTTTTCCCGAACCCGGCCCATTCTTATTTTATAGTGGAATATTCAATGGAAAGCTTCGGCGACAATGCTTATCTAATGCTGACGGATATGTCAGGAAAGCACATTAAATCCTTTGAGATTTCATGCCAGCAAAATCAGATCGTTGTACCTTGTGAAGACCTTACTAACGGAGTTTATCTTATACAACTCCTGAGAAATAGCAATACAATAGAAAGCAAAAAAATTATTGTTTCTAAATAATATGAAAGCACAAAATATATTTCTGATTATAATATTCATATTGCAATTACAAGCAAGTGCCCAAAATGAATGGAGCCGAGTATACAAAGATGACTTTGACGCCCCCAAATTGTTTTTCATAGAATCATATGATAATGGATATCTGCTCATGGGAAGAAATAGATTGAGTTATCCGAAATACAATTGGCTGATCAAAACCGATATCAATGGCAATGTATTGTGGGAAAAGACATTTGGAAATGGAAATGATGGTATAAATACGTATGGTTTAGCATTGAATAATGAAAATGATTTATTTCTTGTTGGCAGAAATAGTTTAGTTGGTGATTATGCTGACCCAATGATCATGAAACTCAACAAATGCGGAGAAAAGGAATGGTGTAAAATATTCTCCAGCCCTGGTTACCAGGACTATTTTAGAGGAATTTGCACTACACAAGATGGTGGATGTGCAACAATAATACTTGGAGAAAGTCTTAATGATAAAGATTACCTCTGCCGCTTTTCCAAGGAAGGAGAGTTACTATGGCAGTATTATTATCCTCCTACAAGCGGTCAAACGGATAGCGAACGGACAACAAATCTTATATTATGTCCAGACCAGGGGTTTTTAATGACTGGTTTCTGCTACTATGCAAATCCATGGGATACCTTGGGATATCTGAGCCCATATTATATTAAAACTGACTCTCTGGGAAATTTTGAGTGGGAACTTGTTGCCGGCTTACATCCAAATAATATTGGAGGGAAAGCACATGCTACAGTTATCGGACCAGACAGTAATTATTTCTATTCTTCTATCAGCCACTATTACCGCGGCGGAATTGGAGATGCTCCAGGATTGTTGAAAATGGATATGAACGGGCAAATGGATACTGTATATGATTTAAGGCCACCTGGTTATAAAGGCATTTTAGATGATGCAAGGTTCATTTCAGATACTTCATTGGCTGGCAGTGCAAGTTGGGACGGAACTGTTGCACCTATGGCCGTAATAATAGATACCACCGGTAGCATATTGCATGAGCAGTTTCTGGTAGACGAAATATACATGGCAAGCGTTCAAATTACCTTCGATAACAAAGCCCTGTTTTATACCATGGAATACATTGAGGAAGATGAACAGTGGGATACCTATTTGTTTAAGTTGAACCAACAACTCGAAAGCGACACTTTCTACACCTACCCATTTAAATACGATACCCTTTGCCCCTACCCGATCACCTCAGATACCATCACACAGGAAGGATGTGATATTATTGTTGGCATAGCAGAAGGTTCAATCTCTAAAACTGACGAACCCGTGGAGGTATTGGAAATATATCCAAATCCGGCAAGCAACGAGATTTATTGTCGTTTGTCAATTGACTTTGCCGAGCTCCCCTGCGCTCCGGTTGTCGATTGTCGATTTGGAATTGATATTTACGATATGTGGGGAAGAAGAATGATCGAAATCGACATACCAAAAGGCCAGCAGGAAACACAGATAAATATTTCGGCTTTCCCGCCGGGAATATATTTTGCCGTTTTAAAATCGGAACAGGAAATACTGGACAGGAAAAAGTTTATGGTTCTAAATCAGTAAATCTTTCCCGCTGGCGCGCGTTTCCGAACGCGTGCCAGCGGGGGGTAAATAATACAATACTAATAATGCGAATCAAGGGTTAAAATATTAAGTTAATAAAAGCGGCAGCTATTTTACCGAAGACATGAACCAAAAGTCCTTTTGTTGATCTGACTTTGCTCGCCCTTTGAATATCCGTTTTTTCAATCAGCCAGTTAAAAAATGCTTCTATAGGTTGTCTTACCGATGATACAGCCTTTGAAAACAGATCGTCTGCGGCCTTTTTTCGTTGTTTTTCCTGTATCGTTTGTCCTTTTATTGCCTTTACAGGGGTTAGCATCACCACGTTGTTTTTAATTTCAAGCTCCTTGAAATATTCTTTATTGCAGTATATTTTATCACCCCAAAAAGTCCTGTTGACAATCTCTGCCCACTCAACTTTGAAGGCTGTTAAGTCGTTCACTGATGCAGCCGTTACAAGCAACCGCTCAAGAAAAGGTAATGTTCCCACTCGACAGAAGGCCATGGCGTGAAGTTTCAATCCATGATAATAGAAGTTTTTACTTGAGCACCTGCCCTTATCTGTAATTTCTGTTGCAACTTTGGGTGTTCTTTTACCTGAACAAGTTATTATCGGCATAGAATCCAAAAGACTTTGGTCAGAAAAACAATCTTCCGGCATGACCTCATTCAATAGTGGCTCTATAAGGTTTTTAAAGGCTTCCGACAAACGGTTTATCCGGTTGTTAAATGCTTGGTAACTACCTAATGCCGGGAACCATGACCGAAGGTATTCATTGGCAAACTTATGAATTTGCTTAACCTTAAAGCGTTGTTCTTCATGTATAATATATAAGTAAATTGTCATTATTTCCTGGTCTGTCAATGCCTGGTCTTGATTATTGCTAAATCGCTGACAGCAATATTTTAAATCTTCATCGTATCGTTTACAGATATAAAAATAAATTTCAATTAACTTTACTGCTTTAGCCTCGAGAATCATGTTCTTAAATGTTTTGGTTTATTACATCTAAGATATTGATTCTCAGGCTATTAATTACATTTACTTATCACAAGTTATTGACATTCAATTGTTTATAACATTATATTTAAAATTTATCTCAACCCTTGATTCGCATTAATAACTAAACTTCACGAAAAACAATACTTGTGACGGCCGTAAAATATACGTTGACTCTGAAACAGTGAAAGCATTAGTATGATAGGTAGTATAGGTTTCATTATTAAGAATGTTGTTCCAACGAAACTCAATATCAATTTTTTGCTTCGTGAAAGTATACCGGTATAGAAAATCAACAAAATAATTATCTGTTTGTTGGTGATTGTAGTATTCTGATGATAGACTTATCATTTGGTTTTTAAAGGGATATGCGTAGATATTCACATGATGCTTTAGCATGGAAAGGTCACTTTTTTGCTCATCTTCGATATAGGTATTGATAAAATGTGCTTTTAAACCATATTCTGCATTAAGCCAGCTTGTTATACTGAAATTCACTTCCGGGATCAGGGAGTAGAAAACAGTTTTGCTATCAAACAATTGGGCATTCAACAATGATTTTCCTGTCCTGAGATTATAAGTTGCCCTGAAACTGATGCTTGTCTTTATTTTACTGATAAACTTGCTTGTCTGCCCCTGAAAACTATGATAGTGTACCTTGTTTGGTATCTCGTATGCCTGAAGCAAAGAAGTTCCGTCAGATTGAATGACACTGCTGTATATCAGGTTGTTGTTACTTGACGAATAAACATATGTCAGAGAATTAAAGAATGAAATAATGGGATTTCGAAAGCTGATGTGTATGGAATAATTATTCCTTTGAGTATGTGAAACGGGGGCTGCATTCTGACTTAATATCCTATAATTTCTAAGGATAAAACCATAGTTAATCCTGTCCATATCCCCAAGGCGGTTTACAAAGCTCCATGCCCCCCTGAGTTTCCAGAAGCCATTGATCCGGTATGTTAAAGTAAGCCCGGGGTCGAATAAGATCCTGTTGAAATTCTGGTTTCCTTTTGAAACCATATCATTCATTTTTATCAGTTGCCAGCTAAGGGGTAATCTTGCTTTAAGGTTTATTTTTCTTCCTTTAAACTCTATGTCTGTTTGTCCATACAGGATTGAATGTTTGCCGTCCAGCATATTTTTGTAATCTGCACCCCCATTCTGCTGATTGTTTTGATGAATCGTGTACAAGTTACTTTCAAGCAATTGCTGTCGGTATGAGAAACCTGCACGGGGTGAAAAACTAAATCCTTTCCATCCAAACACAAACCCGGCCGAGTTATTGGTATAAAAGCGGTTCAGGTTTACATCCTGCTCCATTTTGTCATAGGGCATTCCTTCGTGCAGGACCTGTTCAAATTGACCGGGGCTTACGTATAGCTTATGGGGGCTCTGATCATACGAAATATATGATATAAACTCAACCAGATGATTTCCAATTGGGTTGATTGAGCGTAAATCATTTGATATAGCGCATATAGGATGATCAAGCTCCTGATCAATCTGTCGGCTTCCATTAACGATCATACTTCTTTGCTTATCCCATCGGGTTTGGAAGTTGAGTTCATTGTTCAGGTAATTTTCCTTAACATTTCGGCTCAGGGTAAGCCCGCCATACAGATAACTATCATATAGCCGGTTATTATAATCCTCAGTATACGAAATAGTATCAGTTGGTGTATAATGTGTGCGCGCTACTCCGGCTTGCTGTTGCTCAAAATCATTAATATAATACAGGTTTGTTCTCAATTGAAAATCCTTGTTCAGCCGCAATAATCCATTCATGTTGAGCAAATGGATGTTATTGTCAAGATACCTGTCTTCATCAATTTCTGGTGGGTTTGTTGTTTGAATATCAATTATCTCCGGCTTTTCAGAAGGCCGGTCCAGTTTATGAATCAATTCCTGAAAAGTATTTACCCTGAGCTGCCTTGAAACATCATCCCCCGTATTGTTTGTTTGGTATGACAACAGCACCTGGAAGTTCTTCATAAAGATCATGGGTGTAAAATTCAGGTCCCATAGAAAAGGGCTTAACCCAGTCCCTGTTTTAGCAGTTCCGGTAGCAGTTATATTATGCTTTAGTTTAATGTTCAGTGAGGCCTGGTTGGAAGCAACTTTTTCTTCAAGGATGCGTACCGGTTGATGATTCTCAAGTATTTCTACAGAACTTACGGAAGTCTGGGGCAAATTTTTGCTGACCACCACATAACGCCCGTCCATCAGATCAAGACCTTCAACATAAAATTTTTGCAGTGGCATTCCCTGGTAGAGTATTCTGCCGCCTGGTTCAATTTCAATACCGGGCATGCGCCGCAACACATCTTCAATACTTCTGTCTTCTTGCCTGGCAAAGGAATTCACCAAATAGATTATTGTATCTCCTTTCTGCTCAATGGCTGATGCCTTTACTGTGATGGCATCCAGTTGCATCACTTCGGGGACAAGGATGAATTTCAATTCTTGTGAAGCATTGACGATCCTCCGGGCTTCATTTCGGTATTGTACTGAACTGACTTTAATATCAAGGCTATCGGAGGATGAAGTAACCAGGGTTTCAAAGCCCCCATTTTTATTGCTGACCGCATAGGCTACAACTATTTCGCTTCCGGGTTTGTATATGAGGATATTAATATTAGGCAGAGCTTCACCCCCCTTACCTCTAATTTCACCCTGAAGAGAAATTTGGGCAGACAGCGTATTGCTGAAAATCAGAAATAATAGAATGAACCTGAATCGCATGATCAAATATTGAACAGAGAGTTTATTTGCTTAATCTGGCTGAAGTTCTATCGGATTATTCTTTTCTGACACATTTCTGGCTGCGGTTTGTTGCGATTCACTGCTCAAACCGGCCTCCTTTGCCCTGCTGATAATATTCCCGTAGAAAGAATTCTTTGCTTTAAAGAAGTCTTGTTTCGACACCACAACAAAATCTTTTTCTCTAAGTTTAATCATCAGTTCCTTTTCTGGCTTCTCAATGGTTTGCAAGTTAAACACATAGTGTTCCTGCGTGTCATATACTTTCACAATTAATCCGGGCAATCCATTAAATTTATAGGGTCCATCACTATAAGGGATGTTTGGGCTAAACCAGGCGATCCAACTTCGACCTCCATAATCTGTTGTTGCTTTTTGCACGAATTGACCTGCAATTGTATCCGTATCAGGGTGTAGTTCCCAGGAAAAGACATCAAGTTCTTCCTCATATCGGAAAGTACTTGACGGAATGTGTTCAAAGTAGGATATTTTCCCCGGTGGATAATTTTTGAAAATCCTGTATAAGAACTTAGGCCATGGCCTATCAGCCATTACAAAGAAGGATTGATATTCTTCATAATTCTTGATGCCCATCATGATTGTGTCAGCTATGTACATATTCCAGGATGAGAATCGACTTATATTTTTCCCAATGAAGAGAACCATTTTTTCATGTCTGATATAGTATAGATTAAGAGTGTCTTCCTTAAAATCCAATGAATATGTAATCATAAGGTCAGCTGGTTCTATTTCAGTAATAGGATAATCGAATCTTATTTGTGCAAATGAGGGAATTGCAAGTGTTATGAAAAGGACTATTATTAAAATACGCATATCCTTAGTATAGCTTGGTTGATGCAATAATTATTCCGTACTATTCACAGCGAAGTTCTATCGGATTATTCTTTTCTGATACATTTCTGGCTGCGGTTTGTTGCGATTCACTGCTCAAACCTGCCTCCTTTGCCCTGCTGATAATATTTCCGTAGAAAGAATCCTTTGCTTTGAAGAATTCTTGTTTCGAAACCTCAACAAAATCTTTTTCTGTGAGATCGATCATTAATTCTTCTGCGGGTTTTTCAATAATTTGCATTTTAAACACATAGTGTTCCCGGGTATCGTACACGCTCAAAATTAATCCTGGTAAACCAGAAAATTTATACGGCCCATCACTATATGGGATATCAGAGCAGAACCAGGCGACCCACTTTCTGCCTCCGTATTTTGTTGTTGCTTTTTGCACGAAATGCCCGGATATTGTATCTGTTTCTGGATGCAATTCCCATGAAAAAATATCAAGTTCTTCCTTATATCGAAAGGTGTTTGATGGAATATGTTCAATATATGTTATTGCTCCTGGAGGATAGTTTTTGAAAATCATATAGAATAACTTAGGATTTGGCCTTTCATTTAAATAGAGAGCTTGAAGTTCTTCAAAATTACTGATACCCCTTAAGATTGTGTCAATTTTGTACATATTCCAGGATAAGAATTTGCTGGTATTTTCCCCTATAAAAAGGACCATCTTTTCGTGCCTTGTGTAATAAAGGTTGAGGGTATCCTCTTTAAAATCCAATGAATATGTAATCATCAGGTCAACTGGTTCTATTTCAGTAATAGGATAATCGAATCTTATTTGTGCAAATGAGGGAATTGCAAGTGTTATGAAAAGGACTATTATTAAAATACGCATATCCTTAGTATAGCTTGGTTGATGCAATAATTATTCCGTACTAATCTCAGCGAAGTTCTATCGGGTTATTCTTTTTCTCCATATTCCTTGCTGCAGTCTGTTGCGCATCACTACCAAGACCGGCTTCTTTCGCTCTGCTAATAATATCATTTCTAAAGTTTGCCTTTGCTTTGTTAAAGTCTTCACGTGTCGTATAAATATAGTCTTCAATTGGAATCTCAATTGGAATAATTTCCGCTTGATATTCAATTGAATTAATCTTAAAACTGTAGTGATTTTTGCTATCGTGTATTTTTAAAATCAAACCTGGTAATCCACCAAATTTATAAGGACCTTCATTATATGGGATCTTGGGGCAAAACCATGCAATCCAATCTCGTCCACCATAAGAAGTGGTTGCTTTTTGTACCAAATATCCCATTAGGGAATCAATTTCGTCTTTTAAATCCCAGTTAAAACTGTTTATATTTTCTTCATATTTATAAGTGCTGGAAGGGATATGTTCAATGTATGTTGTTTTACCTATTGGATAGTTTTTGTAAACTGTATAAAGAATACCAGGTACTGGAGGTCTATTGTTAGGATCGGAAAGCCAGGAACTTAGATGGGCTTGATCATTAATCTTTTTTAGTTCAACCACACATTGGTATAAATTCTCACTTATGAACTGGCTTCTTGAAGAACCAATTAAAAGAAGCATGCTCTCTTTTCTAACGAATTCTATATCCATTGAATCCTGTTTGTAAAACAAACTGTATTTTGCTGACAAGATAGTTGTATCTAATTGCTTATAAGAGTGTTGGAAAGATGTTTGAGCTAATCCAGATGGTGATAAAATAACTATTGCAAGGCAGGAAAGAAATACTGCTTTTATTGTTGAAAATCTGTTTTTCATATAGCATTAAATTGTTAATTGTCTTAAAATACCACTGAAGTGGGAAATAACTTCAGTGGTATATCTAATTCGCTTTTATTATCACGTACAAGGTGCACATAGGAGGCCTATCCACATATAATAAACAAGTGCCTGTCCATAAGGTGAACCGCAAAGGACAGCATAATGTTGAGTCCCATCACAGCATGTTATAATTGCGGTAACACAATCGGCCTCGGCTGCATCAGCAATCTTAGGAGTAAGGAATGTAAACAAGCCAAAGAAGGCAAAAACTAAAAATAACTTTTTCATTTTTAATAGTGTTAAAGTTAAGAATTTTAAGCAATACTTCTACATTTCATCAAGAAATGAAAGCCGGCCAAACTCTGAGTTTTACTTATCATTCAAATTAGGATTTATTCTTTACTTTTGCCCTGCCTCCTTTCTTTGTTAATTGGGTATTACGTTTAGCGATGTTCATATTCCGTTTTCAATTTAAGGGGGCTTTTCTTTTCCCCCTGTAAAAGCCGGCCCCTTGCAGGCATTGGTGCGGGAAGCGGGCAGTTATGTGAGTATGGCTGTTGGTTTTTGCATTACGGGCGTTGCCCGAAAT